>Ga0114923_10000356_pt1 | contig 38336 bp, 33 predicted proteins | sample SumtaG_FD_89578 | JGI IMG/M metagenome (GOLD analysis project Ga0114923, IMG submission 89578) | Deep subsurface microbial communities from Indian Ocean to uncover new lineages of life (NeLLi) - Sumatra_00157 metaG | ecosystem: Environmental > Aquatic > Marine > Oceanic > Sediment | place: near... | reverse complement strand
TCCGCATTCTCCCGCAAGCGGGAGCTGCGGTCTCCCCCACAGATAAGCCACAAAAACACGGCGCCCTCCCGCCAGTCACTCCAGAAAAGACATCATGACCCCCTATTTATGTTGTTGGGTAGTTAATTTTAGTAGTTCCCTCTCCCCTGGTGGAAGGGTGTTAGGGCGAGGGGGTATAAAGTGTGTTTCCTTTTTGTGATACCCCGCCCGCTTACGGCGAGGTCATTCATTATATATCTCACAGCTTCTACAATCTGTTAAAAGTATAGTACTTTGTTTTGTGGATTGCAAATGCAAGTTTGCCATGGAATTGTCCTTGACAATGTATGCAAATAGTCATACTCACTCATTTTTAAACAGGTTGTTGCCCAAATCCCTTCAAAAGAATTCTTGTTTGGGCAACAGCCTGTAAAGTATTAATCAGGAGATCGGCCTTTGAAGAAGACGAAGGGATTTATTAAGATAAACGGGGAATTGTGCAAGGGGTGCGCGCTGTGTATTGAGGTGTGCCCAAAGGGGTCGATCAGGATAAGCAAGAAGCTCAACATCAAGGGTACCACCCGGCTGAATACACTGAAAAAGAAAAGAGCAAGAACCGCAAATGTACGGGGTGTTCCCTATGTGCAATAATTTGCCCCGACATCGCCATTGAGGTGTTCCATGGCTAAGCAATTGATGTGTGGGAGTCACGTGATAGGAGAAGCGGCAACGCGAGCCGGTTGCCGCTTCTATGCGGGCTACCCAATCACACCGCAAAACGAGCTCCCCGAATATATGTCCAAACGGTTTGCCAAGATGGACGATGCCACCTTCATTCAGGCCGAAAGTGAACTGGCCGCCATCAATATGGTCATGGGGGCGAGCATGGCCGGTGTGCGGGCTATGACATCGTCTTCGAGCCCGGGGATCAGTCTAAAGCAGGAAGGGATTTCTTACATCGCCGGCATGGAACTCCCTGCCGTGATAGTTAACATTATGCGTGGAGGCCCAGGTCTGGGGAATATTGCACCCAGCCAGCAGGACTATTTTCAAGCCACAAGAGGTGGAGGGCATGGGGGCTATCGGACCATCGTGCTTGCACCTTGCTCGGGCCAGGAAATGGTTACCCTCACTATGAAGGCATTTGATTTGGCTGATGCCTATCGTACCCCTGTTCTTGTGCTGGGCGACGGCCTGATGGGCCAAATGATGGAACCTGTGACCTTCCCGGATCCAATCGATCCTGCCACACTACCACAAAAGGACTGGGTACTCGACGGTGCAGGGGGGCGAGACAGCCGCCTGGTTTCTTCCTTGATTTTAGACCCGATCGACATGGAGCAACACAACTGGAAGCTTGCCGAAAAATATGAGGCCATATGCGAGCGCGAGGCCCGGTATGAATCGTATTTTCTTGATGATGCCGTACTTGCTGTGGTTGCCTTTGGCACAGCAGCCCGCATTGCCAAGGGGGCTGTGAATCGCGTAAGGAAAGCAGGTTTGAAGGTAGGCCTCTTTCGGCCTATAAGCTTGTGGCCATTTCCCGAAAAGGAACTTAAGGCGTTGTCACGCACTATCAAGCACCTCCTTGTATTTGAGATGAACACTGGCCAGATGGTCGAAGATGTGAAGATCAGCGTGGGCGAGCAGGCTACGGTAGATTTTCACGGCAGGCCTGGAGGGATCATCTCCACACCGCATGAGATTGCAGGCGTTGTAACAAAACTTTTTTATAGATATGAACAGGATGATTGAACGGCCTGCTCCCAGCAAGCCCAGCCCGGAAGGGCGGGGAGGCTTCACAAAGGAATCCAATGGCAAAACAGGTATTCAAAAGGCCCGAAGCCCTAAAAGAAAACAGCACTCACTATTGCCCCGGGTGCGGTCACGGCATCATTCACCGCCTGATAGCCGAGGTGATTGACGAACTCGGGATTCGTGATAAGACCGTGGGGGTGCCGCCTGCCGGGTGCGCTGTACTGGCGTATAATTACATTGATGTGGACATGGGAGAGGCTCCGCATGGGCGAGCCATTGCAGTTGCCACCGGGATAAAGCGAACCCGCCCCGCCCTGGTCGTCTTTACCTATCAGGGCGACGGAGACATTGCCGCCATCGGCACCGCCGAGGCCATTCATGCGGCCAACCGGGGAGAATGCCTGAGTGTTATCTTTGTGAACAATGGTGTGTACGGAATGACAGGGGGCCAGATGGCACCCACCACCCTCCTGGGGCAGATCACAACTACCACGCCTGGAGGGCGGTTACCTCTCAGGGATGGATTCCCCCTTGATCTGAGTCAAATGTTGGCCGTGGCAGGCGGGAGTGTTTACATTGAGAGGACGACCGTCGCGTCACCTAAAAATATCATCAGGACCAAAAAGGCCATAAAGAAAGTTTTTCAAGTACAAATGGACGGTCTCGGGTTTGCCCTGGTTGAAATATTGTCTCAATGCCCCACAAATTGGAAGCTATCGCCGGTAACGGCATGCAGACGGGTCGAAGAAGAGGTCGTGAAGATCTACCCACTCGGGGTCATCAAAGATACGAGGGAAAAGAGTAACTGAGTTTATTGTATTAAAATTTTATAATCTTAATCCAAACAAGCCGGAACCAAAAAAAATTATCACGAAAGCACGAAAATACGAAGACACGAAGATCTTAATATTTTTCTATTTCGTGCTTTCGATCTTTCGTGTTTTCGTGATTATCTTTTAAGTTTTGTGCCAGAAAAAACACGAATTTCACAACTAAAGAACTCAAACGCAATGGAAACAACCAAAACTATATTTTCCGGCTTTGGAGGACAGGGTGTCATGGTGATGGGGTATGTGCTGGCGACCTCGGGCATGCATGATGACAAGCATGTTACCTTCCTTCCCTCCTACGGGGCCGAGGTGCGCGGCGGAACCGCCAATTGCACCGTCACTGTAAGCGACGAGCCGATCGCCTCCCCTGACGCATCATTCCCGGACTTTGCCGTGTTGATGAATACCCCATCTCTCGTGAAGTTTGAAGAAGGGGTCAAGGCAGGAGGCATTGTTTTTCTAAATAGTGACCTGGTAGAATTGAAACCCAAGCGCCGCGATATACAGGTGGTCTCCATACCGATAAACAGCATTGCCGAGAGAGTCGGTAATGTCAGGAGCGCAAATATGGTTATGATCGGTGCCTTTATCCAAAAAACCGGCTTGGTTTCCTTAAAGTCTGTTATCAAGAGTGTAAAGAGTATCTTTGAGACAAAGGGCTCAAGGGTACACAAGATAAATACCCTGGCCATCGAGCAAGGGGCGGCATTTGTAAAGTGAACGTTTCGCAATTTTAACAGCGTACTGAATTGAGGAGTGTTTTAATGTTTGGGGGATTCCTGTCTGCTTAAAGAAAATCCTACACGAAGTGTAGCCTGCGCTAAATCCGAATATTGAACTTGGGAAATGAAAATTCAATCATACCGCTTTGGCCACATTGAAATCGATGGGAAGGTCTACCGGAACGACGTCAAGCTTATTGGCGAAAAAGTGGTGCCGGACTGGTGGCGGGGCACAGGCCACCTTGTGGAACTAGGGGATGTGCAGGATCTTTTAAATGCGGGCCCTGAGATTTGTATATTCGGGACCGGGTATGGCGCTATGCGGGTATCAGAGGCGGTAAAATCTGAGTTCCAAAACCGGGGTATCAAGGTCCTGATCGAAAAAACCGAGTCAGCGTGCAATACGTACAACCGATTCTTACAAGACGGCAAAAAGATCGTCGCCGGCTTCCATCTTACCTGCTGATTATGGGATGGTTTTCATCTTCCCGATTGAAAGGTCGTGAAGGGGGATCAGGATGTCAGCCATCTCCTTGATCTTTTGCATACTATCGTAGGCCTCCATGATATTGATGTGTACACCGGGAGCAATAGCCGGCCCCGTAGCCGGAAAGTTCTTGTCGTTACAGCAAAGACCGGCGATAATAGCTTTTCCTTTTGAGGTATTGATGGCCACGGACTGGCCGCCAACCGTGTGCCCCTGAGTAAAAATCACGTCAATTCCGTCAAGGATGTTCGCATCCCCTTCCACTTCAATCACATCAACCCCGTCCAGCACATCAGGGTAATACCTGTGGTCGATCGGGTGTGGGTTCCTGAAAAAGTTCATCTCTGCCTTTTGAACATATACCTTGGCATGAGGACACTTGTAGTCGTTTTCGCAATGATCATTGTGAAAATTGAGTCCCCGGTTTTTCGCTTGACAAAGGCCAAGGCTCTACCTATACATTGTACGCTTATTTTTTGACATATACGTAAAGGGTATTTAGAAAGGAAATTTCATGAAGTTCTGCGCCATCGAATATTCTCTCCCGAGCAAAAAGGTAACAAACACCGACATAATTGATCAGATTACATCCAAGAGTAAAATTCATTTGTCACCCAAGAATTTAAAGAAGCTTCAGAATACAATGGAGGGAATGTTCGAAAAATCCGTAACATCAGTACGTTATCACAGGGCTGATAATGAGCGTTCCATTCAGTTTGGCATAGAAGCCGGGAGAAAGGCCCTCAAGGCGGCCCACATGTCCCCCAAGGATATCGACCTGCTCATCTATGTCGGTGTCGGCAGGGGATTTCTGGAACCGGCCACGGCCAATGTGTTTCAAGATGGGCTCAAGCTGAAAAATGCAACCTGTTTTGATATTCTAGATGCCTGTGCCAGCTGGATGAGGGCAATTCACGTGGCCCGCGCATTTATTTCGACCGGGACTTACAAAAACATTATGATATTGAACTGTGAGTTCAATTTTCGGGAGTTCTCGAATTTTGAATTCAGGTCGCTTAAAGAGCTCGAATACAACTTTCCCACATTTACCATTGGCGAGGCTGCCACCGCGGTTATTTTAACCGGATCAAAGCGCGATGATGAATATTACGCAACTTTCAAGACGTGGGGGGATCAGCATAAGCTATGTAAGATACCTTTACCCCATTTACGCGAATATACGGACGGGGAGTTAAGGGATAACATCGAACCCCTTCAGTTTTTTTCATACGGTGAGAAGATCTTTAGGTTTACATTCATACATCTGTGTAAACATTACCGGGAAGACCCTGTATTAACCAGCTTCAATCACAAGATCATTTTCAGCCACTCGGCAAGCGATGCGATGAGCGAACGGGTGATCAAGGCATGCGACCTTGGTATAGACAAGGGATACAACATCCACAAGCGTTTTGGTAACACGGTGTCCGCATCGGTGCCACTCGGCATGTCGAATGCAAAAGAAGATGGAAAATTACAGGATGGGACAAATGTCTTGATAGGTTTCGGATCCGCAGGAGTATCGACTGCGTGGTGTAAATTTAAATTCTTGGCTTAAAGACCCAAAAAAGACTATAAGCTGTTTCAAAACTAAATATTTCTCTTCAGAATCACATTAATAATGAGCCAGAGACCGATAAAGGCTGAAAAGATGTAACCGGCAATACCAAGGACAGGGTAACCAAACAGGCAAGGACCTACCTTAGAAGTGATTACCATGGAAGAGCCTATAACTAATGCGGCGATGATGATAGCTGTAGCGATGCGATTTCCTGCAAGCTTGATGCTCCAATGCACTGATTCAATCCCTTTATGATGAATATCGAGAGAGATCTTTCCCCCTTCCACCATGTTAAGAAATCGTTGCATTCTTACAGGAAGATTCATGGTAACCTTCAACGTCTCCAACAGTTTGCCCAGCAGCACCTTATCCGAGACGAGGGGGCTGTATTTTTTAAGAAGAAGCTTGGTAGTCAACGGCCTTAACTCGGAAATCACGTCAAAGTCTTTGCAAAGTTCTTTTCCTGTTCCTTCTATGGCCATAAGTGCCTTTACCATATATACGTAATTTGCTCGAAGCTCTATCCTGTATTCCCTGAACAGACCGATCAAGTCCATCAGGCATTTGCCCACGTCAACAGTTTTTGAAATAGTAGAGTGAACCTTCTCAAGGATGAAAATGATTTCGGCCTCCAGACCTGTTTCGTCAATGAGCGGGGATACGTTGACCGCCATGGGAATAGTAGCTTTTAATAATTTATTGCTGTCTTTCTTTATTACCGCAGCAAGAAAATCCAGCAAGGTGGCTTTCATCTCCGCTGTCAATCTTCCAACCATACCCCAATCAAGAAAACAGATGACATCTCCTTCCAGGATTCTTATGTTCCCCGAATGCGGATCTGCATGGAAGAAACCATCTATCAATATCTGTTTTTGAATAATCTCCAGCCCTCTCCGGGCGATTTTTTCCTTCCTGCCGTTATTAGTTTCAACCAAGTCGCTTATTCTTTCACCCTCGATAAATTCCATGGTGAGAACCATGTCATTGGAATAATCCACATAGACTTCAGGGGCATGTACGTCGTCTTCGCCCAAAAAATTTTGTTTGAATATCTGTATGTTATTTGCCTCGATAGTGAAATCAAGCTCCTTTACAATATGTTTCTTGATTTCATCTACTATCCCGGGAATATTATATAGCCGGAGCGTTTCAACCTTTTCGTGTGCCATTCTGGCAATCGACCGCAAGATTTCCAGGTCGGACTTAATAACCATCCGAATACCAGGTCTTTGGACCTTGACAGCTATTGTCTCTCCGGTCTCTTTTAAAACGGCCTTATGTACCTGTGCAAGAGAACCTGCGGCTACGGGGACACTTTCGATACTTGCGAATATATCTTCCAGCTTTTTGTTGAACGACTTTTCTATCACTTCCCTGATCAAGTCAAAATCTTCATGATAGACGTCTTCTCTTAATTCTTTAAGCTCGATAAGCAACCCCTTAGGGATCAAATCCGGTCTCATACTCAGTATCTGTCCAAACTTAATATAGGTAGGCCCCAATTCCTCGATGGCTTGGCGTATCCGCTCCCAGATGGTCATGCCTTCTTTTATCTTGGTAAATCTTTTTACTATATAACTTCCGGGTAAGCCGAGGTTTTCCACAAGACCATCAAAACCGTATTTCAACAGGACGGTAACAATGTCCTTAAAACGGACAACGCCCCTGAATGCTCTGATTTTCAGTAAATTGCTTTTAGCTTTCATAATAAAGGTTTGAAGTGCCTAAGGTGAACTAAGATGCCTAAAGTTAAGGTGTTCTGGCAATTTAAAATTAACTGCGCTGAAAGCGCATTCCTCAACTTTAGCTCACTTACGTCATCGAATTTACGAACCAGAGGACTTGGTGTCCCTGGATGCCTTTTCCAGGTCTCTCACTCTTTTTTCCAGGTCTTCATATTCTTTTTTTGTAGTTATATGCAAACCGGCAAAGACTTTTTCCGCTTCCTCAATCCCTTTCTGATGAATCGATTCAATATCTTTCTTGGCCTCATTCACCAGATCCGTGACCAGCTTCTTTGCCTCTTCTGTTGTCAATTTACCCTTCTTTACCAGGTCGTCGGCAATCTTTTCCACAGTCTCCTCTATCAATATTGTAGTCCCCAGTCCCAAGAGGAAAACTTTTTTAAATAAGTCTAACACAGTGGACCTCCGTTTAATAAATTAGGTTTCTTGATTAATAGAGCAAGCAAGATCCCCATGAGAGTCCGACCCCAAAACCGGAAAGGATTATTTTTTTCCCGGGACCTTCCTCCTCGAGTATGGCTTGTAAGACACTCGGGATAGACGAAGAAACCGTATTTCCCGAATGCAGCATGCGGCATGGGACTTTAGATTCTTCCAGGTTTAACTCTTTTCTCAGACTATCAATAAGATACTTGCTCGCTTGGTGGAAGATAAAATAATCGACCTCCTCAATATCGATTTTATTCTTGGTCAAACATTTTTTGACATCCCCCGGTATTGTTTTTTTGACAAACTTGCAGATTTTTCTGCCATCCATCCTTAAAAAAGGGTCTTCTAACTTGCCCTGCAAGCCACATAAGTGGGACCCTTTCACCAAAAAAGGGAATTTAATTCCTCCTCCTTTAATCATGAGGCTTTCGGCCTCAGATCCGTCAGTACCAAATGAAAACAAACCGATAGAATTTTCCGCTTCATTGCTTAACCATGTAGCCGTTGCAGCATCACTAAATAAGAGGGCGGTTGAAGAGTCGTCAGGGTCTAATACTTTCGAATAGGGATCAGCCGTAAACAGAAGCACGTTTTTAAAGCCGAGGGATTCAATCAAAGACTTGCACACAGCTAAGGAATATAGATAACCGGAGCATCCTAAATTAATGTCAAAGGCCGCCAGGGAATTAGCCAAATTCAGCCGATTTTGTAAAATGGCAGAGGTGTGAGGGATCCTATAATCAGGGTTTTGTGTGCAAACGATTAGCAGGTCTACTTGGGCTGGATCTAACTCGGGATTTTTCTCAAATAATAATCGCGCTGCAGAACAGCACATATCAGACGTTGTCTCTTCCGCATCAGCAATTGTACGAGTGGCAACCCCTACTTTTTCCAGTAGGAATGTAAGCGTAAAGCCGAATTTCTTGGCCAGCTCTTCGTTATTCATCCTGTTTTTGGGATAGTAGGTAGCTATTGATTTTATGCCCGGCATAGTACTTCTCAGAGGTTCAGATATCCTTGTCGAAATTTTTGGAGAAACTATACTAAAAGTGGTGGGCAGTTCCCACGGAGCACGACTAAAATCTGTATTCTAACCGGCAGATCAAGCAGTCGTTACCCCCGTTAAAAAAAGAATTATATATAGTCAAATAAATAAAGATAGTCAATAGAAAGATCTTAGATGTCCCCTTATTTTTCCCGTGAATCCTCTATGATTCCGGCATGTTGGAGAAATGCCTGTACATCCCACCAGAATATATCCCAGCTTGGAGGGCAATCATTGTGTCGACAGTCGTACGTAAGCATTTCGCTGCGTTGTGTTATGCGGTGAAGAGCGACTCCATGCTTATACGGAATCAGGCTGTCATTTCTTCCATGGATTATAAGAACCGGACCGGAGTACGAACCGGCAATCGCAAGATTATCAAACGGATCCCTGACAAGAAAACCGGGAACAAGGAACTTCGATGCGAGTGACCGGACGCTGGTAAATGTCGACATAAGAATGAGCGCCGCCGAGGGGCGCTTTGCGGCGAGTGCGCATACGGCGGCACCGCCAAGGGAACGTCCGAACAGAACGATTCGGGAGGGGTCGACGTCCTTCCGTGAAACGAGAGCGTCATAAGCTGCAAGGAGCGCTTCAATAATGCTTCTTTGGGACGGAGTCCCCTCCGAACGTCCATAACCAGGATACTCGACGAGCAACAGTCCCATCCCAAGGAGTGCGAAATTTCCAAGTTCTTCAGGCCAGAAGTCAATCAGCTCTGCGTTGCCATGGGCAAAGATGACCGCCGGCGCAGGACCCGTACCACGGTCTTGGGCAGGGGGGATAAACCATGCCTCGATCTTCCCGTAACTTGTGGATAACCACATCTTCTCCATGCCCGGAATATTCTCTGCCACCCCCGAAGTCCCAGGGATATAACTACGGGGGAACAGGATCTGCCGTTGAAACAGGAAGAGGAAGAAACAATAAGCGAGATATAAAATCAGGACTCCCGAGATGATTTGAACGAACATATGTGCTCTCATGTCTCGCTTGTTTACGTGGACAGAACGGGTTTCAAAGGAGTTTGTGACCTTCAGTATGAGTTTTACCCAAGCTATAATGGTTTACAATACCGGCAATACTGCCCAACAAAATCAATCTATTGAAATGCAGTGCAGGGCGGCGTGAGTGCTCTCAATCGTAATACTCAAGGATCGCTTCGCAAAGCCCGTCGATGGTGTAGTCTTTGGCTGTGATATCGACCTTGAATCCGAGTTCTCTTGCGGTGTCGGCAGTGATCGGTCCGATGCTTGCGACAGTAACCCCTTCAATTAAACCCTCAAACCTTTCAGGCGGGAGAATAGCCTTAAAGTTTTTAACCGTAGAAGAACTGGTAAAGGTCAGAAGGTCAATGGAGCCTTCTTCCAGGCGCTTGATCAGCATATCAACGTTTTCGAGTTCTTGTTCGGTCTCATAAGCTGCGATTTCATCAACAACAGCACCCATTTTCCGGAGTTCTTCGGGCAAGATGGGCCGCGCCTCTTTGGCACGCGGCAGCAGTACTCTCTTGTCCTTCATGGGTTCTTTTGTAAAGGCCTCCACGATCGACTCCGCTTGATATGTCTTAGGAATAATATCGCTCTTAAGGCCGAACTCGCGCAATCGTTTTGCCGTTGCCGGTCCGATGGCCGCTGTACGCATATCCTTGAGCGCGCGGACATCCTTGTCTTTTTTATAGAGACGCTCAAAGAAAAAAGAAACCCCGTTTACACTTGTGAAAACAAGCCAGTCGTATGTGTTGAGGTTATCTATGGCCGAATCAAGGGGGCTCCAGTCTTTTGGAGGAACAACCTTTATCGTGGGACATTCCAGGCACTCGGCTCCCAGGCCTGCAAGCCGGTCCACCAATTCGCTTGCCTGTGCCCGTGCCCTGGTGACCACCACGCTCTTTCCCAAGAGAGGCCTTTTCTCAAACCAATTGAGTGATTCCCGGAGCTTGACTACTTCACCCACGACGATAATAGCAGGGGGTTTCAATCCGGCTGCTTGCACATCTCCCACAATGGTTTCAAGGGTTCCCACAACTGTTTTTTGCTGAGGTGTTGTGCCCCAGCGCACCAGGGCCACCGGGGTTTTCGGGTCGCGGCCGGCCGCTATCAGGCTTTCCGTGATGCCGGGCAGGTTTTTGACCCCCATCAAAAAGACCAGGGTGCCCACGCCGGTAGCAAGTTTGGACCAGTCAATCGATGAATGCTCTTTGGTGGGATCTTCATGGCCTGTTATAAATGCGACACTGCTGGTGTATTTACGATGGGTAAGGGGTATGCCGGCATATGCCGGTGCAGCCACAGGCGATGTTACACCGGGGACAATCTCAAAGGGGATTCCCTCTGCAGCGAGCACTTCAGCTTCTTCACCGCCCCTGCCGAAGATAAATGGATCCCCCCCTTTAAGGCGCGCAACAGCGTGGCCTTCTTTGGCCTTTGCCGCGATCAGTTCGTTGATCTTTTTTTGAGGAAGGGTATGATCCCCTCCCTTCTTGCCGACATAAATGATTTCAGCGCCTTCTCGTACATATTGCAGGAGTTTGGGGGCCGCCAGGAAATCATAGATCACCACGTCCGCCTGTTTCAAACACTCGACGGCTCTTACGGTTATGAGATCCGGGTCGCCCGGCCCGGCACCAATTAGATATACTTTTCCTTTTTGCATATTGCCAAATCCCGCAGGGCCCTGCCAAGTATATTCTCTAAGATTTTCCTTCCGCCCTTGTCCAAGAGGCGATTGGCCAGTTCCACTCCAAGATCTTTGTGTTGTTCTACAGGGCCTGTGATCGCATCGCGGAGAAGAACAGTGCCGTCCACCTCGGCTACAAGCCCGGTCAGTTCTATCCGGTCTTCAATCACTTTTGCGCGGGCCGCGATGGGTACCTGACACCCGCCCTCAAGCCGGCTCAGAAAGGCCCGTTCGCTTTCCACGGCCAGGCGCGTCTCCCTGTGATCAATAGGTTCTATAAGACGCCGGGTCGAGTCATCACCCTGTCTCATTTCGATCGACAATGCCCCCTGCCCGATGGCGGGGAGCATAATTTCTTCTGAAAGATATTCTGTGATGCGGGCTTGCAATCCAAGTCTTGTAACGCCGGCCGCTGCCACAATAATGGCATCGAGGCCCTCTGTTTGAAGTTTTCGTATACGGGTGTCGAGGTTTCCTCTCAACGGGTGTATTGTGACGTCCGGCCTTAGATGCTTGACCTGTGCTCCGCGCCTGAGGCTGCTGCTACCGAGACCGGCGCCCTTTGGCAGGCCTTCAAACGAGTGTCCGTTCCTTGAAATCAGAACGTCCAGGGGATTTTCCCGTTCGGGCACAGCGCCGATACAAAGGCCCGGCGGTATCTCAGCCGGCATATCCTTCATGCTGTGGACGGCAAGGTCGATCCTGCCGTTCAGTAGGGCTGTTTCAATCTCTTTTACAAAGAGTCCCTTCCCTCCGACCCGTGCAAGGGGGACATCCGTAATCTTGTCCCCCGTGGTCTTGATCTTTACCAGTTCGGCTTTGTATTGTGGATGTAGGGCAAGTAATCGGGAGCGGACCCACTCTGCCTGCCATACGGCAAGGGGGCTTCCTCGTGTGCCGATTTTAATAACATTCATTGTCAATGGCTACAGGTGCTGCAGCTGGTGGTGCTACAGGAGGTGCAGGCAGACCCCTTTGAACTTGAGAACCCACTATCGCCCTTGTGGCTGAAAGCAGAGAGAAGCTTTTTGACCTTCTTGCCGTTGCAGGAAGGGCAGATGATTTTTTGCTTTCCAAAGACAAGGATCTCGAAATCCTTGTCGCACTTCATACAATGATATTCGAAGATAGGCATATTATGGTCTCCTGAAAAATTAGATTCTTTTCACGCAACATAAAACGATATGAACTCTTTGTCCAGCCGGCCCGGGATTGACGATTGATGATTGACGATTGATAATTGATAAGTAATGAAAGTGTCTTGGAAAATCAACATTCAAGCTTAAGTTTTCAATCAACAATCAACAATCGACAATATTCAATACTCACGACACGGGTTGTTCGTAATCCGATTCACGGTTTTCGATTAACGGGCCTTCACAGGTCGGCCGATTTTTTCAATCACGGCTGCTGCAAGGAGAGGTAACATAATCTCATGGTGGCCCGTGATGGTATAACCTGCGCCTCCCAAGCTGGTCGGGCGCTCGACTACGTTCGTCGTGGGGCGGTAGTGCCTGATAAAATCCATATTCACGGCCGTAAATCGTTTTACTTTGTGTCCCATATTCCGAACTACGGTCAGTGCCTTCAAGAAGACCTCCGGCAAGATTACCGCAGAGCCGACATTCATATAGACACCATCCTCTAAGGCAGCCACTACAGAGGCAAAGAGTCTGAAATCAAGATGGCTTGCATTCCCCGCAGCCCCGGGATCGAATCCGGGATGTATGTGAATGATGTCGGTTCCGATCGCTACATGCACCGTTGCAGGGATGTCAAGCCGTGCCGCAGTTGCAAAAAGGCTCTCTTTGGCAAAAGGGAGACCCTCTTCGATAATCGCCTGTCCTACGGCCCGGCCGAGTCCCAAAGCGTCCTTGCCGGCCTTTGAGATGGCACGATTCAAGAAATCCGCAGTTTCTTGTGCCATGCCGAATGCTCCATGTTCTAAGCCCTTGAGAACGTCTTCAGACGTCCTGCCGATCATGGCGATCTCCAAGTCGTGTATGATGCCGGCACCGTTCACGGCAACGGCTGTAATGATGCCGCGCTCCATCAGGTCGACTACAACAGGATTAAGTCCTACCTTAATGACATGGGCTCCCATGGCGAGCACTACACTTTTGCCGTCCTTATGGGCCTTTGCAATAGCTGAAACGATTGCCTTAAAATCTTTGGCCGCAAGAATATCCGGGAGCCGGTCCAGGAAATCTTCCAGAGTCCCTTTTGGTTTCCATGGGTGAGCAAAGTTTGCCCTGTCCACTTTGCTTTTCCGGGACTCCAGCGGGTAGGTTTTTAGGGACGACAAGTCTATGAGTTTAAACCGTTTATCCATAGGAAACCACAAATATTGAATTGAATATTGTTGATTGTTGATTGTTGATTGTTATTATTTTTGTCATTTGTTTTGTTAGCAGATGCATGATCCCCGATGCCTGATGTACACTATGTTCTGCCCCGTAAGGCAAATCGTATCCAACATCAGTCAATCATCAATCGTCAATCATAAATCATCAATCATCACTGAAGCTTTCAGGGAAAAGTATTCGATCCACCAGTTCACACAGAATATGTCCTGCCGTGATATGGGCTTCCTGGATACGTGGGGTTTCCCGCGAATCTACAATCAGGGCGAGGTTGCAACAACGGGCCATCTCGCCGCCACCGCATCCTGTCAAGCCCACCGTGTAAAGCCCCATCTCTCCAGCTGTTTCCAAGGCGACAATCACGTTCTTGGAGTTGCCGCTCGTGCTTATCCCCAGGGCAATGTCGTCTTTTCTGCCAAGGGCCCTGACCTGCTTGGAAAAGACCTCATCAAAAGAATAATCATTGGCAATGCTGGTCAATATGGATGTGTCGGTGCTCAGGGCCAGTGCCGGCAGAGGTTTGCGCTCCACGGTAAAACGGTTTACAAATTCTGCTGCAATGTGCTGGGCATCGGCGGCACTTCCTCCATTGCCGAATATGAGAAGCTTGTGGTCAGCGGCAAAGCATGTGGCCATGCGCTGGGCTGCCGCCAGGAGGCCGTCCGTGTTCTCATTGACAAAGCGCTCCTTGACGCGAATACTTTCCTTAAGAGTTTTTATAACGATATTTTTCATGAGAGTTCCCAAGCTCGTTATTTGTTGACCGATTCACGATTTTCGATTTCTCGCATGAGATCAATACAATCCTCTCCAAGCTCTGCTGCGATTTTGAGGTGCTTTAAGGCATCTTCATAATCCTTGGTTTGCAGGTAGAGCTTGCCCAATCGGTATTGATAGAAACCGTTGTCCGGATCTATTTTGGTGCTCTCTCGAGACAGAACAATGGCAATTTCGAGATTTTCATCCAGGATTCCGTAAATATGACTGAGGTCGCTTAGGCTTTTTGCATTGGTCGGGTGTTGTCTAATCGCTTTTTCATAGGCCTTTGCAGCCTCCTGAAATATCTCTTTTTCCAGGTAACACTCTCCTAAGGCTTGGAATATGTGTGTCCCTTTGCGTGAGTTCCGGGCGGCTTCTTCGAGATACTCAAGAGCAGCATCGGTTTGGTCTTTCTCTCGATAACACTCGGCTATCTGGTAAGCCACTTCCGGGTTATCCCCGTCAAGGTTGTGGGCCTCAAGGAACAGGGCAAGTGCTTTTTCACGATCGCCTTGCTTAAGGTGGGCCAGCCCCAGGTTAAACGTCGCCATTACATCTTTTGGATTAAGACCGATAGCTGTTTCAAAGGCATCAATAGCCAGGTCAAACTTGCCTTGAACACCATAACAGACCCCAAGGCTGTTATGGATATTCACATTTTGAGGATCCACAGCCAGGGCCTTTTTGAACTCTTCTACGGCCCCGTCGATGTCTCCGTATTGATAGAGCTTGTCGGCACTGATGTTCAGACTGACCGCATCAAATGGTGTAACGGTGTTTGGACCAAAAAAGGCGGCATGATCCAGGGCCTTTTGGGCGTTGTCCAGGATACTCATTTTTTCAAAGGGCCAGAAAGGAGAAACAGCCACCCCAACGGATACGGTTTCTTCACCTCCAAGGGCAAGGCGTCGCTGGATTTCCTTGGCTAATTGAGCGGCAGCACCCTCGTCCATATCCGGGCAGAAACATGCAAACCGTTCCTGGTCGAGCCGCCCCCACTTCATCGTGCGGGTCTTGCTCAGACCCTCTATGATTCGTGCCAGCCTGACAATCACCGCCGATGTTATAGTTTCTCCAAGGTGTTTTAGTGTCTTGTCAAAATCATCAATGCAAATGACAAGCACGGCAAATCGGTCAATCTCTCCTGCGGACGACTCAAACAAGTTCTGGAAGTCATCACCAACCGGCATTCGTGGAAAGGCCTCTTTCAGGGCGTTTGCTCCGATCAAAGTTTGTTCCACCTATACCTCCTTTTTAAATGTTGACGGCTTCGTAAAAAGTCCATCTGCTGCGTTGCGCTTCATCTTTCGTCATTGCGATCCGCCTGAGGCGGACCGCATTCCTCAAGATTTGCGCGCCTTGCATCTGGAGCTTTTTACTGTGCCGTCCATTTGATGACTTTTTACGAGATCATCAAATGTTGAGGCGATGATCGCGATTTCATCATCCTGCACGGTGCGCATGTCCATCACAAACAGATCATTTTCAATGCGTCCTATAATGGGAGGGTCTGCCTCACGCATGATACGTTCAATTCGACTTGCCGAAAGCCCCTTTACCCTGACGCCTACGCACTTGGTAGGGAGTTCTTGCAGGGGAAGGGCGCCGCCACCAACACGGGATGAGGCATTGATAACGACGGCTTTGAGCCGGTCGTCTCCTAATTTCTTCAATCGGCCCCGGAGCCGGTTTGCCCTGTTGGCAATCACCTTGGGAGGAAGAGTGAGCATGCGCAGTGTTGGGATGACCGAAACCGCTTTGGACTCATCCCGGTACAGGTGCAGCGTGGCTTCCAGCGCGGCCAGGGTCATCTTATCGATCCTGAGGGCCCGGTTAATAGGGTTTTTCTTGATGCGCTCGATCGCATCTTTTCGACCCACAATGATTCCCGCCTGTGGTCCTCCCAGCATCTTGTCACCACTGAAGGTGACCACATCGGCGCCCGTTGCCACTGTCTCCTGAACAGTAGGTTCTTTCATGAGGCCGTATTTTGAAAAATCGACAAAGTTGCCGCTGCCCAGGTCTTTCATGACAGTGAGATGATACTTGGCACCCAGGGTCACCAGATCGTTCAGTGGGACTTCAGCCGTAAATCCCACCATGCTGTAATTGCTGGTGTGGACCTTGAGTAACAACGCCGTCTCATCACGGATTGCCTCTTCATAGTCTGATAGATGGGTCCGGTTGGTTGTGCCGACCTCAACCAGCTTGGCGCCGCTACTGACCATAACGTCCGGTATGCGGAATGATCCTCCGATTTCGACCAACTCACCCCTTGAGACGATTACCTCTTTTGCTTTTGCCAGTGTTTCCAGAGACAAAAAGACCGCTCCGGCATTGTTATTTACAACAATGGCTGCTTCAGCGCCGCTTATCTCGCACAAGATCTCTTCCACACAGCTATATCTTGACCCACGCTTCCCCTTTTCAAGATCGAACTCGAGGTTTGAATATCGGCACAAAATTTCGGCCACGTGCTTTGCCACGCTTTTTGATAACAAGGAACGGCCAAGGTTGGTGTGAACGACCACGCCTGTTGCATTGATGACATGCCTCAGTTTGAATTCCATGTTTTTGTTCACTGACTGTGCGGCAAGACGCAGGAGTCGATTCTCTGTAAACATGGTCTCATCCAGGAATTTATCGCCGGTGAGGACCTTTGTTCGAAGCCGGTCGAGGGTAGTCCGGATTGACCGTACCAATACGGTTCTTGGTACATCTTTTACCGGCTGTGCCCTGTCCCACAGTTCAAGGACACGGTCCACACCCGGAAGCTTGCGTAACAGGCTCTGTTGTTTTGAGTCCAAAACTTTAGGCACTTTAGTTCACTTTAGGCACTTTAAACTTTTATGTAGTATCTATGTTTCTGTTTTCTTTGGCTTCATAGCACGTTTCGGCCAAACTTGCCATGGCAAAATTTTGTGACATGTGCGGGTAAAGTGTTCGTGATCTTGGCAATACCGTCAAAATCCCCCCTATCCCCCCTTTTTCAAAGTGGGGAAAACCATCTTTGGCCAAGAAGTCCCCCTTTATTAAAGGGGGACTTAGGGGGATTTTCAAGTAATCGCACAGATCGAAATTTTATCTTGCAATCGAGTATAAAGCCATTATAGTCCGTAAGCCTGTAGTATGGCTGGAAATTGTTAAATAGGCAAGGAGTTTTATAATATGCGGGATCTAATGAAGAGCCGGCTTTGGAGATAGGCGAGCCACGGGAACGGGTAAAATATGATCGATCTGATTATCATTGCGGGATATTTTTCCGTCATGCTCTTTGTGGGCTGGCGCAGCCGGCGTCAATCCGCGGAATCTTACTGGGTGGCAGAACGCAGATATCATACAAGCCGGGTGACCGCCTCCCTGGTCGCCACCATCTTTGGAGCGTCCTCCACAATGGGCATCATCGGGTTAGGCTATTCCCGCGGGTTGACCGGTGCCTGGTGGTCATTGATCGGAGGGATTGCCCTGATCCCCTTTGGTATGTTTTTGGCCTCGCGGGTTCGTGCCCTCAATGTCTACACCCTGCCCGACATCCTGAAAAACGCTTATGGCCGGAGGGTTGCCCTCCCTGCCGGACTCATGATCGCCCTGGCCTGGTGTGGGGTCATAGCCGCCCAGTTGATCGCCGGGGCACGACTCTTGTGTGGCCTTGTCTTGCTTGATTTCCAGTTTGCGCTTGGAATCGTGGCGATTGTATTCATCGTGTATACCTACTGGGGAGGGCAACTTTCAGTCATCAGGACCGACTTTTGGCAGCTTATTCTTTTTATAGCGGGGCTTTTTGTTTCATTGGCCTTCCTGATTTCATCCCAGGGTTCGCTGGACGCTGTGTGGAGGCATGTTCCGCCGGAACACCTGCGCTTTCCGGTCTCAAGCGCATTCGGCTGGTATGAAGTCCTGGTCTTTTATCCTCTGATTGTGGGGCTTCCGTATTTGGTTGGTCCCGATATCTATTCACGGGTCCTGTGTGCCCGGAACGATCGGGTGGCCCGCAAGTCCGTCTTGTTCGCTGCAGCAGCGGTTATTCCCCTTTCTTTTTTACTCGTCTTTTTTGGGGTATCGGCCCGTGCGCAATTTCCCGGGATCCCAGCTGAGACCGCGTTGCCGGAGACCCTTAGCGTTCTTATACCGGCCGGCCTCAGGGGTTTGATCGTAGCCGGCTTTTTAGGGGCGATCATGTCCTCTGCCGACACCTGTCTTATCTCTGCTTCGACCATACTTTCTCTGAATGTGATTTGCCCGCTTCATGGGACCTCAAAGGAACAGCACCTAAGAATCACCAGGGGGGCGCTCCTGGCCGTGGGGGGGGCTGCCTGGCTTATTGCCGGCCTGCAGCAGGGGATCATTTCCTCGCTCCTCCTTGGCTATACCGTGTTTGTTGGAGGTGTGGTATTGCCCACTTTGGCAAGTTTTTATCGAAAAAGACTCAAGATTACATCAACAGGGGCTTTTTGGGCTATAGTTGTTGGGGGTAGTACGGCCATACTGGGGAAGATTCGCGGCGGGATCTTTTTGAAGGGGGTTCTCACAAGCAACGGCGAGACCCTTTTACAGCATCTGCTTGGTCCACAGTACTTGAGTATACTCCCTATTATTCTTTCCTTGGTGGTTATGGTAGTGGTGAGCCGGGCCGTGCGCTCATAAGGCTTACTCAGTTCAGTTGGTGGCATGTTTTGCCGATTTCACAGCCTTTCCAACAACCTCTCGTGAATGTTGTCAAACCCGCCGTTGGACATGATCAGGATCACGTCTTTAGGTTCCGCAACCTTTACCAGATAGTCGATGATAGCCTCAGTATCCGGGAAATAGAATGCCTCTTTTCCCTGGTTTTTCAGATCCTGGACCAACTCCTCTGATGAAAACCGTTCCCCGGCCGGTATCTTGTCCAGCAGGGGAGGCTTTCTGATACAGATCAGGTCTGCATCATCAAAGGACCCGGGATATACTTTTTGAAAAACCTTGCGCATGCTCGAATTGGTTCTTGGCTCAAAGACGGCGACAATCCTGGTGTTTGCGTGAAAGGCGCGGGCTGCGGCAAGGGTTTCCCTGACCTCGGTAGGGTGATGAGCAAAATCGTCTATGACCGTGATCCCTTTCTTGATTCCACGCACCTCCTGGCGACGCTTGATCCCCTCAAAGGTCTCAAGTGCCCTGGCGATGATATCTGTTGGTATCCTTAAATCCTCGGCAACTGAAATGACGGCCAGGGCATTCAAGAGATTGTGGCGACCCATGAGAGGTATTTGAAACATCCCGAAGGGTTCTCCACGTCTTATGACTTCAAAACGACTCCAGGGCGGATCAAAGCGCACATTTTCAATGCGCCATGGGGATCTTTCCCCGGTGCCGTACAATGCCGTCCAGCAGGGGGCCTGGCCGGCAAGCTCTCTTACGATGGGGTCGCCGTCGTAGCCGACAAGTAGGGCTTCTTCCGGCATGGCCGCAACAAATTCGGAAAAGGCCTTTTTTACATGGCTTAAGTCCTGGTAGATGTCGGCGTGGTCAAATTCCACGGTAGTGAGAATCGCACGGGATGGTGTGTAGTGGAGAAATTTCGGCCCTTTGTCAAAGAAAGCCGTGTCGTATTCGTCTCCTTCCACGACAAAGTAAGACCCGGTTCCTATGTTGTAATTGCGATTAAAGTTTTTCAGAATTCCTCCTACCATAAAACCAGGATCAAGGCCGGCCATAGCCAAGACCCAGGCCAGCAATGCTGAGATTGTGGTCTTTCCGTGGGTTCCTGTCACGACCAGGGCTCCTTTACTATGGATAAAGAACCGATTCAGGGCCTGTGGAAGTGAGCAAAAGGGGAGTGCCATGTCAAACATGGCCTCCACTTCTGGATTATCCTTTGACACGGCGTTGCCAACGACGACAAGGTCCGGCCGATGAGAAAGGTTCTCCTGTTGAAATCCATTAGCGACCCGGATTCCGCGTTCGGCAAGGAAGGTGCTCATGGGAGGATAGACATGATGATCCGAGCCGGTTACCTCAAATCCGGCTTCTTTGAGCATGCCGGCCAGTGCTCCCATCCCCGTGCCGCAAATAGCGATGAGATGAATGGTTTTGATCTCTTTGGGTATCCGATTATTCTTTAGGTCTTCCATCTCTGTTCGCACAGAATCTGGCGCTTCTTTCATTTAGTTTGAGCGTCTGGTATGATTTGCTATCTTTGCTATAGTTTCGAGACCATTACTTTATGGATGATTACCAGTTTCGTCAACTTCTTAATTACTTTGGCCTTTCCTGGGATGGTTACCGCAAGGTCAGAAAGGGGGTCAAGAAGCGGATTCACCGCCATATGCATGGGTGGAGTTGCCGAACCATGCAGGAGTATTTATTGGCGCTGGATCAAAACAATGATGCGAGGCAAGATTGTGAACTCCTGCTGACGGTCTCGATCAGTCGCTTTTTTCGTGACAGGGGTCTTTGGCAGACTCTTGAAAACGAGATATTACCCGCAATCATCAAAAAAAATAAAGGGAGCGTAAAGGTCTGGTCGGCTGGTTGCGCCTGCGGCGAAGAGGTATATAGCTTGAAGATCTTGTGGGATACTTTAGGTGGGCGTTTTCACCACATGCCCGGGCTTGAAATATTGGCAACCGACATGAATCCGGTCTATCTCGACAAGGCCCGTATCGGAACCTATACCCGCAGTAGCCTGAAAGAACTGCCCGAGGCGCTGCAAGCCCGTTATTTTAAGCATGGTACGAAAAAACGGGATTATGCGGTCGCTGAACGTTTGAAGATAGGAATCATGTGGCGGGGCCACAATCTGCTGTTCGATCCTTCCACAAACGACTTTCAACTCATCTTTTTAAGAAACAGTCTCCTGACCTATTATCAGGATGAACTCAAAGTACCTGCTTTTTACAAAGTGCTCGACAGTTTGGTCCAGGATGGATTCTTGATTATTGGGTCCCAAGAGAAAATACCGCCTGGCGTCCGAGGGCTTTTGCCCTTCGGTCATCATCCATACATTTTTCAAAAGAGGGTATGATAGGGTGGACATGGTCTTCTTACTCTTGTTGGGTTGGCAGCATGAACGTAAACGACTTATTCCATTTTGAGAAGACTCCCGAAGGGATAGTTTGTTTGGACAAAAAAGTCTCTCTCTGCGTTCTCGGCGCCTCAAGTGAGCCGTGCGAACGGGTGGTGAAATATGATAGAAGATGACAGCAAAAATATCTTTGTGACCGGCCCTCCTGGATGCGGCAAATCGACCCTGATCGAAAAGCTTATTCTGCGAATTGAAAAGCCCGTAATAGGATTTTTTACACGTGAAATAAGAGAGGGTGGTCGCAGGACCGGGTTTTCCATAACGACTCTTGATGGTAAGAAGGGAGTGCTTGCTCACGAAAAGATAAAGAGCCGGTTCAAAGTGGGCAAATACGGCGTGAACCTTCAGGATATTGATCAGATTGCGGTCCCGTCCATGTTACCTGCCGAACCGGACGAGATTGTGGTGATTGATGAAGTAGGCAAGATGGAGTGTTTTTCTTCGCTGTTCAGGGAGACCTTGGTGAAGATCCTTGATTCAGATCATCTGGTGTTCGGATCTATCGCGCAAAAAGGAGATCAATTCATCCAAAAGATCAAGGCCCGGGATGATATTTTGGTGGTCCGCGTGACGAAAAATAACAGAGACGCACCGGAACTCATTAACCACTTGTTGTCAGCGCTTGGTTAGTTTGTTTCCGCCCATAAATAGCTCTTTTTCCAAAAAGCGGCGTCCCCCGCTTTGTCTTACTGTGAACAACTCTTGTGTTGACAAAGTTCACGGTCATGATAAAAAAGATCAAAGAAAACCGTAACTCAGGAGGGACTATAGGATGTCCCCCTTGTCCTCCCCAGGCATGTACCTTTGTTTGCCCAAAGGAAATCGACGTTGCCCATTTTATCGCCCTGGCGAAAGAAGGAAGGTGTACGTAGGGGCTTCGCCCCAATTGCGGAGTGAAGCGGAGCTAAGTTCGAAAATCAAGGAGGCGCTATTATGGCAGCCCAGCAGCAACCCGGCGGGAAAGTAAAAGTCACTTTCAAACAAGCTATGGGGATGTTGTTTCCATACGTAAAGAGCCGGATAGTTGTACAAATAAAATCTGTTGCTCTTATTATCGTCTATCTTATCTTGTTCCAAGCTATCGTTTTGCGAATGGCCATAGCGGAAGCATCAATTATTGCGGTCGGGCTTGCACTGGTTATTGCAGGGCTCACTTTCTTCATGGAAGGCCTCATTCTTGGCCTCATGCCTCTGGGCGAAGTCATCGGCCTGAAGCTGCCGCAGAAGTCAAAGCTGCCGGTCATTTTAATTTTTGCCTTCATTCTCGGCATGGGCGCCACGTTTGCGGAGCCGGCCATCGCGGTTCTGAAGGCAGCAGGTTCTTCCGTAAAACCCTGGGAGGCCCCGCTGGTGTTTCTCCTTCTCAACAAATTTTCAAGTTATCTCGTATATGCCGTGGGCGCCGGTGTGGGTGTCGCCATCATGTGCGGTATGCTGCGTTTCATGTACCAATGGTCGCTCAAGCCTTTTATTTACGTACTCGTAGGCGGCCTGGTGATTTTCACCATGTGGGCGTTTGTTGATCCGAACATGCGGGCTCTGACGGGACTTGCGTGGGACTGCGGCGCTGTGACGACAGGCCCTGTTACGGTCCCCCTCGTCCTGGCCCTTGGTATCGGGATTTGCCGAGTTGTCGGCAGCGCCAGGTCCGGCAGCGCCGGCTTCGGCGTGGTAACTCTCGCCTCCCTTTTTCCAATAATCGCGGTGCTTACCCTGGGCACTGTTTTCATGGGAGGAGTTCCGAAACCGATGGAGGAAGCGGAGTTCTTCAGCACTCAGAGCCGGAGCAAAGCTGTTATCCTGTTCACCAGCCAGGAGGAAATGTACGGATACGCATTTATGAACGCCGGTGCTGAGAGCCAGCTCGCCCTCTTCGAAGGCAGCAAAGAGAAGATGCTGGAGTACATAAAGAAACTTAAAGAAAACGAGACCGAGAGAAGCGTGGTTTTCCCCGGGCAGGATGCCGACGCACTTCAGCGCTGGGCAGCGCTCTCCGGCACGAAGGAACAGCGGCTGGCCGTTTTCGATACTCCCGAAGCCGTCAGGGAGGCGGTAACCATGTATTCCATGAGCGGCCAGATTCTGAAAGTTCCCGACCTGTTAAGGCGCAACGGCTTTGCGGCTGCCCAGGCGATCATTCCCCTCACTCTGTTCCTTATGCTTACACTTGTGGTTATACTGCGTGAAAAGCTCCCGCGTTCAGATGAAATCATGCTCGGAATCCTGTTCGCCCTTATAGGGATGATGATATTCAGCATAGGCATCGAGCTCGGCCTCGCCAGGCTCGGGAACCAGGTGGGCGGGAAATTGCCTTCTTTATTCAAGCAGATTGAGCTGACCGATCAGCAGAAGACGATCGTCGGTTTCGATCCCGCCGTCGTTCAAACGGCCACAACGGCTGAAGGAGAGAAGAGACAATTCTTCTACCTGAAGTCAGGAAGCGAATATGAAGCGTTGTCATATAAAGAGGATGCTTACGATGTATCGACAAGGAAATACACCTACCTTCCAACCAAAGGACCTCTTTTCGGCACGGAAGGCGGCCTGTCCGGAATCATAGTGGTTCTCCTGTTTGCGTTCTTTATGGGTTACGGGGCCACGATGGCCGAGCCGGCGCTGAACGCATTCGGACTGGCGGTCGAGGAAATCACAGTCGGAACCTTCAAAAAAGCGCTGCTGATGCAGGCGGTCGCCCTTGGCGTCGGCGTGGGAATTAGTCTCGGCGTTGTGAAAATCATATGGAGCATTCCGCTGGTCTATCTTCTCGCGCCGTCGTATATCCTATTATTGTTTGTATCCAAGCTATCTACGGAAGAATTTGTGAACATCGGCTGGGACAGCGCTGGCGTCACTACGGGGCCTGTCACGGTCCCCCTTGTCCTCGCCATGGGCCTTGGCATCGGAACCCGGGTTGGAGTTGTTGAAGGGTTCGGCATCCTCGCCATGGCTTCCGTTTGCCCGATACTCTCGGTCCTTTCGGTCGGGCTGAGCGTGACCAGAAAGAGAAAGGCGGCGCTTCAGGAAGCCTCCAGGGCATCTCAGGAAGGAGGTGCTGCGTAATGGCTGAAGAAAAAAAGATCTGCAAAATTAGAGGCATTTTCCACAGGGGAATAACCGACACCATTGTCGAAGGGCTGGAGACGGTGGGGATTGTAGACTACCAGCTTGCAGCCGCTCGCACCCTTATGCTCCAGGAGAAGAAAGGTCTCTTCGGGTTGTATTCAGATACCGTGATAGTCGAAGACCCGGCGGACATAATGTCTTTTCTCATACCTGCTGAAGTGGAAGAAGCCGTGATGAATCTGATGATCGACAAAGGAGATATGGAAACGCCGGGAAGGGGCACTGTATTCAGTGAAGAGGTCAGTATCGTAAAAGCCCACAGGCTCTGTTTTGAAAATGAAGTAAAGCCTTTCGAACCGAAAAACACCTATCCTCTTATCACCGAGCTGACGGGAATCTGCTGCATCGTCCAGCGCGGAGAGGGCAACTTTGTCGCGAGAGTTGCTCTTGACACCGGCACATGCGTACCCGGAATCATTTTCGGACACGGCGCTGGCCTGAGAGACAAGCTCGGCCTCCTGCGCGTCGCCATTCCGGCGGAGAAAGAGTTGATAAATTTTGCCGCGAGCAAATACGACGCCGACGCCATCATGGCTCTGATGATCGACGCCGGAAAACTGGACCAGCCGGGAAAAGGATTTATCTATCTTTATCCTATCGGGAAAGGACTGGTCAATACGAAGATCATCCGTGGGATGCCCAAGCACGCCGCAAGCATGGAACAGCTTATCGCGGCGGTCGACGAGATAAAGAGAGGCACCGGCTGGCGCCGAAGAACCGCGTCAGAGGGCCAGGACTCAAAGAGTAAGCGAGCTTTTTTTAATGATCTGACCAACCTGATCCTTATATGCAACGCGGGCCTGGGCGAGGATCTTGTCAAAGCGGCCATGGACGTTGGGGCCGCCGGGGCGACCATCAGCAAGCTCAAACATCAGTGTCCATCCGACTCGGAGTTGAGCGAGATATCTCCCGCGCGCGAGGATTGCAACATGGTCGTAGGAGAAAACCAGGTGGGCGATATTGTGGAAGCTCTGGATAAGGCCGGCGCTTTCAATGATAATTCACACGGGCGGGTCCTGGTCAGTCCCATCCCGAAAGCCTGCACGTATCTTGGTAAATAATTGCCGTTCAAAGGGGTTATGCAAAGGTCTCTAATTTTCTTCCACTGATTGAACCGCCAATCGTCAATCCCCAGCGGCGTACTTCAGGGCATAGGCAACGATCTTTATGTATTCTGACAAGACATACATGACATAGTCCTCTTCATCAGCAAAGAAATCCTCAAGTGGTCTGTCGGGAAAAGACGGACATGATAGGATCTTTACACCCGCGTCCCCAAACACCTTATCCAGGACCATCCTGAAGCGGCGGGCGTGCGGGGCATCGGTCACCACAATGAGTGATTGAAAAGGGCGCCTTTTCCAGTGAGCGTACAGGATCTGGCAATCGCTAAAGCTGCTTGTTGAATCTTTTAAGATTGTGAGTTTTTCCGTGGGAAGTTTTTCTTCTTGAAATACATGTCGTAAAATCGAAACTTCTGAGCAATTCATCAGCCCGTAAGTTTCCAGGAACCTTTTCTCCAAAGGGGCGAGCCTTGAAGTGGTTACGACCAACCGGTCGCCCCATCCCTCTTTGAGCAAATGTACGGCATAGGCGAAATTCGTCTCTATGCGGCTTGATGGTGCAAAGATCACCTCACATTTTTCAAGTGGATCCCTCTTGGCAAGAAAACCGCCGAGGCCTTTGGCGATTGGAAGTCGATACTGAAACAGGATGGATATTAAAAAGACTAACGCAAAGAGGACGGTCCAGAATCTTTTGCTTTTCATACGATGGCAGGCGTGCGGTATCAGCGCTCAGCGGGTGCCTGTCCGTAATAACCCCGGACAGGCACCAAACCTGAGCTGCAGATCTTAGAGTTTTGACATGAGCTCGGCTGTTACATCTTGGACGCTTGGAGCCCCGTCAAGGGTTATATATTTGATCTTGCCCTCTTTTTCAGCAAGGTCTTTGAAGTAATAGGAAGAGGCGAGTGTGCCAGTATCCGTATCGTAGTAAATGCTGTGGCGTTTGTCGATAGCGCCTTCGTCCTGATCATCAGAGCGTGCTGAAAGGTCTCCGCCGCAAACCCTGCATTTGTCCCCGTTTGGTTTTATGGCATCGATAAAAATGTTGTTCGGATGGTTGTTGTCATTCGCACAGAGCCGGCGGCCCATGATACGGTTCTTGGCAATTTGTCGATCGAGTATGACCTCAATAACCACATCCAGGTCAAGACCTGCGGCTTTGAGGGCCTCATCAAGCTTTATCGCCTGGTTCTTGTTTCTGGGAAATCCGTCCAGGAGCCAGCCGTTTTTGCAATCGTCTTGTTTTAGACGGTCTAAAATCATGGGGATGGTGATCTCGTCGGGCACCAGATCTCCACGGTCAATGTATTCTTTGGCCTTGGCACCGAGTTCAGTGCCCTTGGAGATGTTTTCCCGGAAGATTGCGCCCGATTCAATGTGGGCAATGTTGTATTTTTCCTTGATGATTGCCCCCTGCGTCCCCTTGCCACTGCCGTTTGGTCCAAAAGCTAAGATGTTCATGCACCTCTCCTTTCATGATTTGTTTCCAGCGAAAAAATGAATTGGAGTGAGGCTGAGTTACGACCTCACGTATGAACATAACATACAGGTGTGCCTGAGTACAAAGCTTCCCCTATAAGAACTCGTCGATTTTGTCAAGTTGTTTCAATGAGAAAGCGCCAGGCAAAGCTGATATTGACAGGGGGACTCCATGGCCTCATTACATGCGCTAAGTAATCAGTTATTTATTATGCGGATTAACAAACTGGTAATGCTCTCATTGACAGATGTATTTCAGCCTGTTAAGTCAAAATAAATTTGACTGTTCGTAATAGCCGACCCCCGAACTGTTACGACTCTTCAAGGAAGCTTTTGCCATGAAAACATTAAAAAACCTACTGGAATCTAAGCCTGTAACGGCTTCTGCCGCCTGCAGGATCGATTGTGGCGGGACCCTTGATATTAAGACCTTTTATTATCCGCTGCATCACCTTTCCCCGTGTACCTTCAATATTGCCATTGATATGAAGACCAGGGTACGGCTTCTACCGTTCAGCTCGGGTCAGATAAAGGTCTCTTCAGGAGGCTTTGTAACCGAGGCGCACCCGGCCGGCAATGCCCCGTTCAGCGGTCCATTAGGTCTAATTTTTGCCATTGCGACCTATTTCAGGGCGGAGGGAGTGCACATCGAGATAGCCTCCGAGTCGCCCCCAAGAAGCGCCCTCGGAGGCTCTTCTACGGCAGCTGTCGCCTTAATAGGGGCTCTGTCAAAGGCGTTAGCAGGGGAGGGCGTCCCCAAGATGAGCACAGAACAAATCGTACTATTGGCCCACGCCATCGAGGAGTCGGTCGCTGGTATTTCTTGTGGGCTGCAGGACCAACTGGCCGCAGCCTATGGAGGAGTCCGTGCGTGGTATTGGCCCGGCAAACCGTCAGATCCACCTTTCAAGGGGACGGAGGTCTTGACAAAAGAGGACTACGCCATACTGGAGACTCGCCTTTTGCTTGCATACTGCGGCGTGCCCCACGAGTCGCAGGATATCAACAGCAAATGGATCGACCAGTTTGTGCGGGGCAGGGCAAGAGATTTTTGGACTGAGATTGTTTCCTGCACAAACGAATTTGTCCAGGCCGTGACCGTGAAGGACTGGTGTGCTGCTGTGCGCGCCGTGAATAAGGAAGTTGAAATAAGAAGGAAAATGACGCCCGAGGTATTTGATGAGATAGGTGTAGCGCTCGTCGACAAAGCCCTGGCCCGTGGTTGCGGGGCAAGGTTTACGGGCTCTGGTGGCGGGGGGTGCATCTGGGCCTTGGGCGAAGAAGAAGATATTAGCAACTTAAGGCCGGAGTGGATTGATATATTGTCCGAAAGGGAGGGAGCGAGGCTGCTCGATGCAAGGGTAGACCCCACTGGATTGAGGATTGGGGATTGTTGATTGCGGATCTGGACGTGTAAATTGGGTAACCCGATGCCGGATAACAAAGTGCAAAATAAGGATGACCGGGCACTGGAAGTGACCTAATATTGACTTCGTGTGTCCCTGTGGTATAAATTTAAAAGCTCGGTCCAATAAGTGAAAAGAAGTTTTTCAAGGCTTTCGAGGAGGCACCCATGTTCGGATTAGGTTTACCGGAACTGCTCATCATTGCTCTGCTCATCTTGCTCTTTTTTGGGGCCAAACGTCTCCCGGGCATAGGGACGGGACTCGGCAAGACGGTGAAGGAGGTCCGCAACATCAAAAAGGAGTTTAGCGAGATCAAGGAATCAACAGAGAAGACAGAAGGGGCCGAAGATCAGCCATCAGAGAAGAAATCCCTTGAGGGCAAACTGGTCGATAAAGTAATTGATCAGGTTCCTGGTATACGGCAGGCCAAAAAAATCAAAGACAAAGCAGATAAAATCAAAGAGATCGTCAGTTGAACTGCGATAGCGAGCGAATCTAAAAATGGCAAACTTCCTTACAGTCGAAGATTCCCCGTCCGCCTCAGGCGGACTGCAGGGGAGCTTCAAAAAATCACCATCTGCAAATATTTTCGTCAATCCTATTGCAGGTGGCGGCAAATGTAGCAAAAAGTATCGTACAGTGATACATAAGCTCCGTGAGGCAGGGGTAGTATGTAATGTGATGATCAGCCAATATCCCGGCCATATCACGCGGGTGGCGAGCGAACTTGCCGCCCGGGGACACAAAACCTTTATTGCCTGTGGGGGCGACGGGACGGTAAACGAGCTTATAAACGGGATAGCCGGCACAGAGACTGCCATGGGGATTGTGCCTCTGGGCACTGGCAACGATTTTGCTACCAACATGGGCATAAGCAAAGATATAAATCTTGCTTGCGCTATTGTCAAAGAAAGACGAGTAAAAGAGATAGACTTGGTAAGGGTCAACGATGACAGGTTCTTTGCAGGCGTAGGATGCCTTGGGTTTGATGCTGAGGTGGCTGCATTTGCCAGCAGGAAAAGAAAAGATGGGTCGAATCCGTTTTTGTTGCACATTATGGGCGGTATATTGAAGTTTGTTTCGTATAAGCCGAAGACCGTAGAGCTTAGATTTGACGGGCACAGATATTTTGGAGATATTTTCCTTGTCGCCTTCGGCAATACCAGAACATACGCTCGGGGTATGATGATTACCCCCCAGGCGGTATCAGATGACGCCTCATTAGATATCTGTGTTGTTAGAAAGATGCCAAGGTGGAAAATCCTTTCTATTTTCCCTTCGGTTTACAAGGGCGCTCATTTAAACAGCGAGGAAGTCACCCTGCATCAGGCTGGAGCCGTGTATGTACAATCTATGAAACCCATGGACCTATATGCCGACGGAGATTTCATGACCACCACCCCGTTTCGTCTGGAGGTGGTGCCGAAATACCTCAAGGTGATCGTAGGGCCCTCTTCCTCCTAACACGAACATTTCATAAAAAATGTCGATAACAGAGTAGAAATTGGACGAGGGCCTCACTGCAAAGGGAGGCGCAGGCCAAGCGTTGTTCCTTTTCCTAACTCGCTTCGGCATTCAATGGCCCCGCGATGAGCCTCCATAATAGTTTTGACTATTGACAATCCAAGGCCGGTCCCGTTGTTGCCCTTGGTTGTAAAGAACGGATCGAATATTCTTTCCAATGCATCGGGTTCTATCCCGGGCCCCGTATCTTCTATTGTAATCAGAAGGTGCTCTCTCTCAACCTTTCCTTTAATACGTATCTTTCCCGAATCAGTCATGGCTTCGAGACCATTTTTGATCAGGTTATTAATGACCTGATAGATAAGGCGTATGTCTATATTGACTCTCGGCAAGTTCGATGGCCAATTGAGTTCAAGGTGGATTCCTCTTTTTTCAGCATCAGGCTGGTGGATAAATAAGACCTCCCTGATAATTGAGTCTATTGATGTCCTGTTCAAACGAAGCTCCGGCTTTTTGGCAAATTGTAAGAAGTTATGGATGAACTCCCTTACTCGTCCTGATTCTTTCTTCAGTATCTCAAGCGTTGCTACCCCTTTCTGACTAAGCGCTTCGTCCTTCAGTGTAGACAGGGCTATCCCCAGGTTGTTCAGGAGGTTTCCCACCTCATGGGTTACCTTGCTGGATGTCGTGCCGAGTACAGATAGGTTCCTGGCATGGACAAGCTCTTTGGCTGTCTCCACTTCCCGGCTTATGAATTTCTTAAGCGAATCCGTCATCTCATTAAAGGCCAGAGCCAGATCGCCGATCTCGTCTCGCGATTCAACAGAGACCTTTTGGTCCAGGTCGCCCCGGCCTATTCGTTGAACCTGATGGTGCAGTGTCTGAATCGGGACCAGGAAGTGTTTTATGCGATTCCAGCCGAGGAGGATAGCTGCAAGGCAGATTAAACAGGTTATAAAGACTGCCCAATAAATATTCCGATATATATATGCGTAGATTTCCGGACAGGGCTGGCTTAAGACAATAACCCAATCGAAATCCGGGATATGGACTCCCAAACAATAAAACCTGGTTCCCTCTTTTTTCTCGATCCATCCTATTGGTGTGTCTGATTCACGGAGTTCTTTTAGTATATCTGGGTTTTTTGCCGGAGGGGCCGTCATCACACGATCAATCTGCCGGTGCCCTATATATCGTCCTAATAAATCCATGATATATACTTGGCCCGTGTAACCTATAGTAATTCCCTCCAGTACGTCCCAGACGGACTTGAGATTTAATTCGCCCCAGAGGACCTCTTTTACCTCGCCCAAACTGAATACAGGGAAGGCTATATGGATGTAAGGGATATTCTCTTTGGTCAGCATGACACCAGACATGGCGTTTTCGCCCGTAAGCACTTTCTTAAAGACCTCGTTTTGGCTGAAGGTGACGTCGCCCCCTTCCCGACCGGTAGATACGACCTCCTTTCCTTCTAAGGAAATCAAAGAAACAGACATAAATTCAACAGCAATATGATTAAAGGCCGTCAAGGCCATCTCTTTTTGCCACCTATCGATTTTTGTGGCGGACATTACTAAGGCAAGGCCTTCCAAACCCTTTTGGGCGTTTTTCATGTATAGCCGAATCTCGCCGGCCGAGCTTTTGATGATATTTTTGTAATCCTGGTTTATTGTTTTCAGAAAGTAGTTATAGCTTGTCCAGGAAAGGATGACACTGGTGGTGACGATGGATATGATAAGGAGGGGGAGGATAAAAAGGAGGAACTTGTAGATTAATTTTGTCTTTTTTATTGAGTCGGTTGTCATTTGTCCCCAGTCCGTTGCATTAAAATGACCGTTGCATTAAAATGAAGGGGCTACCTGGTGGACGTATAGAAGATTCTTTAATTATTGTAAAGGAGATTTAGTGTTGACGGACATTACAAAAGATGCGGATACCATAATTAAAGAGCAGATCAATAGAAGGGATTGAGGCCCCCATATTTTTAACACAAGCGCGCTGCTTAATATGGTCCCCAAATAACATGCTCCTTTGTAAGTTGATAGCAGTGATATGGTTTTCCCCATGTGGGCCCTTGGGCTGTTTTGCTGGATGAGGCTTTCCAGAAAGATATGCATTAAGGTAAAGCCGCAGCCAAACAGGATCATGAGCAAGGCAACCTGGATATAGGTCGTGAGTTGACCGAGGACGGCCATGCCTCCCCCGAGGATCAAAAAGGTGAAGGCAAGGATGGTTTGGTACCTGAAGGTTGATGAACATCTGGGCAGCAGGAAGGTAGCCACACAGGAACCAGCCTGAAACCCGGACAGGATCAATCCCCAATCAGCAATATTCCTCCCAAAATGTGTCTTGAAAAAGATGGGGAGGCCGAGGTTCAAGACCCCGCCTCCCAGGAGGAGGAATCCAAAGATAATAAAATATGACTTGAGATTGTGATTGCTCCTAAGAGGCTCTGTGTACTTAAAAAGCAAAGGTCTTAGACCTTCACTTTGCCTTAGATGGTTGGCTGCTCCCTGGGCTGGTTGAAGAAGCTTCGGGAGTCCGTGAATGGAGCAAGCAGAGAGTGTAAAAAGGAGTCCGGCCAGTCCGAAAGCTACCCCCTGGCCTGCTTTCAGGACAATCGAGCCGATGAGCCACGGGCCGAATATGCTGCCTGCAAGAGATACCCTTTCGTTGAGCGAGTTAAAAGAGATAAGCTCGGCCTTGGGTATCAACATGGGGGTCAAAGAGAGTCGCCCGATGTTGAAGAAGAGCGAACCAATAATAAAGCAAAGATATGCAGGAAAGATTACCCAGAGGTATGATTTAAAGACAAGGATGCCGATTAAAAAGGATTTGCTCAGATTGACGATTATGAGCCACTTTCTTCCCCCTGTCCGATCGATCCACAGGCCTGCAAAAGGGCTCAGGAAGATAGAAGGCGCCTGCTCAAGCACGCACAGCACTACAAGATTTGATAAGGCGCTCTCTCCCTTAAAGATCAACAAGTCAAGCAGAGTTAATTGTACGAACTGGTTTCCTAAATCCGCTAAAAGATCGGCTGATATGATCAGGTATTTCGGATGAAACCGGTCAATCCACCTCACGCTGCTTCTTTCAGACTGATACTGTTTTCCTGAAAGGAAACGGAAGCTGCTGAGGCCCTTTCCCTGATGTAATGTTCGAGAAAAAAACGATAGGTATCGTAATGGCAATCGATTCCGTTAAAATCTTTCTGATGAACCATGGCCTGCAAGCGGCACCCTCCCATGCAGACGGGCAGAATTGGGCATTCGTTGAGGCATTTGTCGGGCAGTCTTCGTTTTAAAAGTTGTGACTCTAAGACAAAATCGATCCCTCTGGTCACGTGTCCATAGGCCATTTCCCCGCCTTGCAAGGACGGGCAGGGGATGATCGAACCATCTGTATCAAAGACAAACCTGGATCGAAAATCAGCAATACAGGCGTTGGAGGGGGCCTCTTCGCCCTGGGGATAGCCCCGTTTTCCGGCCTCTTGCATCAGAAAGAGAAGTATTCTGTGGTCGCCCATTCCGGAATCATAGGGGCTTTCTCCTCTTCTGGGCAGGATTGGGGTGAAGGTGATGTTTTCAACAGCGATATTACGTTCGCCGATATCATCCAGCATCTCCGGGATGCTCAGAAAATCGAGTGCGCCGCTGTCGTATTGACATTCAATGGCGATGGGGATCAAATTGGAGACAGCCTGTAGATTCTCCATGATCACCTCGTAGGTCTTTCCGTTGTTTTTGGAAGGCCGCAAAAAATCGTGAACACGGGCGGACCCGGCCATGCTGACCCGGATGCCCGTCAGCCCGATCTCCTTCATGTCCGAGATGATGGACGGCCTGATGAGCGTGCCGTTGGTGGTCATGGTAAAGCAATATTCGATCCCACTGCCCTGGCAGTAATAAAAGCGCCTGCCGGCACTCTCCATGATGATTTCGGAATTAAGGAGCGGCTCGCCTCCAAGGTAGTCGTCTTCGACTTTTTGAGGGTTCTTTTCCTGGATGATCTCAATGTAGAACCTGTCCATGGCCCGGGCCGTCTCAGGGGACATCTCCTTGGCTTCAGGATCGAGGATGCAGTATTGACACCGATTATTACATTTGCGGGTTACCAGGATCTTGGATCTTAATGTGCTGAAGTCATGGACGTATTGTTGCTTCCAGTTTTCAAACAGGGTGGTCTCGTCCGCGCCATCCTTGACCAGGAATCCCTGTTCGAAGAGCATATCCATGGCAGCAGGATCGGCCGGTGTTGTGGGATCACTGAGTATATAAGACCAATGCCTTTCAGGGATAAGAACAAATGCCCCTGTCATGGTCTGATAAAGGGCAATAAGCTCTTCTCCTTTGTTTTGAACAGGCATATCCACGGTGAATCTCGACTTTTTAAAGTGAAGCATGTTGTGATCTCCTTTGGGAATCCCCCGGGCAGACCCGGTCTGCCCGGAGGAATAAGGCTAATTGCGGGCAGCTGGGCCACCTCTACAGCACATTAATCCTGACTTTCTGACACTGTATGTGCCCTTGTTGATAATAATCAGTTTCATTATTGCATTCCTCCTTTCTTAATGGATTTAAGGCATGGGATTTGCTGATTTGCGCTGCGCGCCGCGCTCGAATTAATATTCTTATCAGGATGCGTGCCATTATTTGCGACTTGTGAGGGGTTTTTCTATCTGATTGTTATTGCAAGGAAAGGTGATATGGATCAGGCGATGAAGAGAGGTTCTGAGAGGGTAAGAGTTTGAACCTTTGAGGATAAGTTTGAAAGGAGTGAATATAAGTTTTAACTTGGAGCAAGGGAAGCATATCTGAGGCAATAGATCCCTTCGTATTTGAGGGAAAAGGGAAAGGGTATCTTGAACCGTTTGGACATGACATCAATGGCTGTCTTATGAAACAGAAACGTGCCGGGCTGGAGCGATTGGATCAGTGCGTCTGTCTTATAAAAGAGTTCTCTTTGTTTTAACGGATTTTTTTCATCAAGGGCCTGACAAATAAGGCGGGTTACCTCGGGATGCTCAAACGACCCAGCGATAGACCTTTTGGAGAGTCCAGGGGACCATTGCTGCTTCAAGAATTCAGGGTCACGTGTCATACCGCTGAATTCTGTCAGCACGGCCTGAAACCGATTGTTTCTAAAGTATCTTCTTTTAAGTTCTTCGTAGGGAAGCGGTCGCAGGCGCACCTTGATACCAAGGTCATTAAGGCAAAGTCGTATGTAGTGGACAACCTTGTTTTCAATTTGATGTTCTTTAAAAACAAGGATGGTAAATTCAAAGAATTTTCCATCCCTGTAAAGATAACGGCCCTCATTATCATAAGACCAGCCCACTTCTTTAAGGAGTCTCAATCCCTTTTGCGGATCATAAGGAATCGGTTTGACTACAGGATTATGATAGGGGGAGTCCACCCCCATGGGGCCGGCTGCAACCCTCCCAAAGCCCCTCAGGATCTTCTTTACGATATATTCCCTGTCAATGGCATGGGAAATGGCGAGCCGAACCTTTGGATCAAAAAAGAGGGGATCGGTCGTGTTGTAGAGGAGGATGGTGTAAAAATTCAGAGGGTAGAGATCAAAATAGTATCTTTTTTCATATTGGGCCATCATTTCATAGTTCTTGGGGGAGATCTCCTGTGCGATGTCTGTCTTGCCTGAAAGGACCCTTGTCCATTGCTTTTCTTTGTCCGGCTGAAAATAAAAGACAATCCCATCCAAGGAAGGGCGACCATGAAAATAATCTTCATTCGCCTCAACACAGACTTCCTTTTCTTCCTTTCTGTATTTGAATCTAAACGGGCCGGAGCCTATGGGATGATCGTAAAAATCTATTTCACCTTCACCTAGTTTAGGGATAATCTCCATGTCCCAGATCTTTTGAATGAACCCGGAATCATTTTTCTTAAGGCGTATGCTGATAACAGTATCTGATAAAAAAGAAATCCGGTCTATTAAAGAGGACAAAGATGGGCGATTGGTTTTAAGCACCCATTCCAATGAAAACTTGACATCCTTGGAAGTCACAGGCTGTTTGTTGTGGAAGAGGGCGTCTTTTCTGAGATGGATCGTCCAGGTAAAGGTCTCGGGATCATAGGACCATTTCAAGGCAAGATCCGGTTCGAGTCTTCTGTTGCTATTCGGGACAAAGAGATAACTGTACAATAAAGGGAAAATATAGGTTGAACCGGAGAATTCAACCTCTGTGGGATTCAAAGAGGCAAAAGGGTAGCTCACATCATAGCGAAGGGTATTTTCATTTTTGGGTTTTTTCTGGGCGGAAGGGGTTCCGGGTTTTTCACATGAAAGAATAAGACCGATAAGAAAAATAAATAGTATGGCCGAATGCAAGTATCTAAGCATCTGTCATAAAAACCTCGGAGAGTCTGTATCTGGACTGATTTGCCTTTTTTTCATTATGGACACAGATATGGTTCTTTTTCAATATCAAAAGATACTTGCCCGCTGTTCCATACTTATTCCTGTTGGATTTGACCTTGTAGCTCAGGAACCCTGCGAACTCAAGCCTGGAAAACGGCCTTTTGTTCGTCTTTAAAAGAAATTCATGGATCGTTTCTATGGTAATACATTTCAAGGTACTATGCCATTGTTTCGCTCTACCTCCATTATCAAATATAGTAGCTCTCTTTAACGTCTCCAGGAGCGCGTCTTTCTTAACGCTGCAATAAGAATCATCTTGTCTTACTGGTCCCGGCCCGCCTGTCAGCTCTTCTGGAAGGTCTTGAATGGTTATCTCCTTTTCTTTAGTCAGGATAACCGCCCTTTCTATGATGTTTTCCAGCTCCCTGATATTTCCTGGAAACGAATGGTCCATCAGGACCTCAAGGGCCTCGTTCGATATCCTTACCATATCTTTTTTGTTTTCACGGCTATATTTTGCCATAAAATGATCAATTAGGGGTGGTATATCGTTTTTATGGTCTCTTAAGGGAGGAAGCTGAATCTTGATAACATTCAGACGATAAAACAGATCCGCCCTGAACCACCCTTGCCGAACGCCTTCCTTCAGGTCGTTATTGGCAGCTGCAATGAACCGCACGTCCACCTTGATGGTCCTGGTTCCTCCAACCCGTTCAAATGCCATCTCCTGCAGCACCCTCAATAGCTTAACCTGAAGGGCTGCAGGCATCTCGGAGATTTCATCCAAAAAAAAGTCCCCTTGTCAGCCAGCTCGAACCGTCCTCTTCTCATGGCCATAGCCCCGGTAAAGGCCCCTTTTTCGTGTCCGAACATCTCGCTTTCCCACAGGTTATCGGCAATGGCCGAGCAGTTGACCGCGATAAAGGGTTTGTCTTTCCGGGTGCTGTTATGGTGAATCGCCCTGGCAATCAGCTCTTTTCCTGTTCCGGTTTCCCCGACGATCAGTACCGTGGCCCTGGTAGGGGCGACCATTTCGATGAGTTCATAGATTCTTGACATGGGTTTGCTTTTGCCCACAATATTATAAAATAACATACACACCTCCTTGATCGGTTGTACCCGATCGGTCACACAAAGGTTTTTAGAAAAGATGGAGTATTGGAGTACCGGGTGGATGGTAAAAACGAATTGCCACTAAAACATCAGTGAATTCCAAGACTTTCAAAACGTCGAGATCAAGAGTGAAATTTAAAACTCAAACCTTACACCGACCTCGCCCCAACGACCCGGCTGGGGAAAGACTGCTCGGTACAGATAGGTCGTGTTGGTAAGATTGTGCACGGCGCCAAAGAGGGTCGGCTTTCCGTACTGCTCAAGGAACGGGAGGTTGACCTTAAGGAGATAGTCAAAGATAAAAACCTTATCTCGCGTCTCAGGATAGCTGGAATAGTTATAGACGTATTTTCCCACAACAGAGTGTGTTATTCGTTTATGTGTGTAAGAGGCCGAGAGATCGTAAAGTCTTCTTGGAATATCCTGGATCACCTCGTCCGTCTGTTCATCTCTTACATCAACATAGCTCCCACCGAATGAGAGGCTCAGCCCAAAGTCAAAGGTTGCCGATATGGTTCCTTCCAGGCCCTGGCGGGTGACCTCATCGATGTTTTCATACTTTTCGGTGCCTTGGTTGTAACGGATGAGGTCTCTGATTTCTGCCCGAAAAAGGTTCAACTCAAGTCTCAGGAATCTGAATGGTTGCACTTCCCCGCCAAGCTGGTAGTTTATCGCAGTCTCTGGCCCAAGGTCCGGGTTGCCGTACTGGGGATCGTGTACCCAGGAAGCTGGTGGGGCTGAAAATCCCTTTGCGACCTGGGCTCGGACAAGGGCGTCGTAACTTGGAATACGATAGACCACGCCGCCTGAAGGGCTGAACTCACCGCCAAAATCGCTGTTATCGTCGTAGCGGATCCCGGCATTAAAAGAAAAGTCTCCT
>Ga0114923_10000355_pt1 | contig 38377 bp, 31 predicted proteins | sample SumtaG_FD_89578 | JGI IMG/M metagenome (GOLD analysis project Ga0114923, IMG submission 89578) | Deep subsurface microbial communities from Indian Ocean to uncover new lineages of life (NeLLi) - Sumatra_00157 metaG | ecosystem: Environmental > Aquatic > Marine > Oceanic > Sediment | place: near... | reverse complement strand
TGCATGTCCCTCAACAGTGAGAACATGTGGATTAGAAAAGTTGCCATAGGAATACGTGTTCAGGTACGGGTCTGACACTCTTATGTAGTATTCATAGTTTTCAGGTTGCAAATCCGTTTCAAAAAAGATGAACTTTCCATTGGAAGATTCAGTCATCTCATTCATTTGATAGGTGGGTATTGCATAATCTGCTTGGCGAATGTAAACCATTGCTTCTTCAACATATAATTCGTCGGTGGCAGTGAGTTCAACTTTGATGTACGGATCATAGATAGTTGGATGAGTTGGATACAGGGGATCAATAGTCACCTGAGGTGCTGTAGTGTCGCTAAGAAGAACCTTGATTTGCCCCTGGAGTGTGACGACGTCATCTCTATTATCTCCATTCAGATCATAGGTCAATATCTGATCGAAAGGCGCAGGTAATCTTGGATCCTCATAACCAGTGACAGCATTCTTCCCCCTGAACAAAGCAAATTGCCCTCTCGGACCCTGAATTGCTATGTCGCTATGTGAATCTGAGTCAAGCATTCCGACTGCAAATGAACCGTCTGACATGCTAATGCACTCCTCATCTGAAACTCTCATCAAGTTGCCAGTAGCTCCATTGACAAGATACATGATGGAGTATGCTCCTGGCACGACAACAAGATCTACCTGTGAATCCATGTCAAAATAGCCTGCCTTCACAAAAAGTTCATGTCCGAAATATTTGGCATCTCTGATTTCAAACCTTTGTGTCAAGTTGGCATTCAATACGGAGAGAACGCTCTCTCCATTTATATCATCATTATAAGTCACTGCAATATTGTCAAAGTCGTTCTCATATTCGAATGAAACAATATCTGAAGGCCAATTCCAATCAGGGGTTTGAAAATGGTCAATTATTGTGCCATTACCAAAAATCGTTTCAACATGAGCCGCTGGTTGCGAAGTTCCTCCTGCAATATGCAGCACAGCAATCTCCTCACCTGTTTCTATTGAGAAATTGCCGACAACAGCTTCTGCTAGTAAATGCCCAAAAGGTACATTGAAACCTCCGATGATAGTATCAGTATTGAGATCCTTCGTTACTAACCTGTCCATATCATACACGCCCACATCAATCAATGCGTCTCCATTGAAGTCTCCAATGATGATCCCATCAGGATTTGGAATGGGATCGTAGTTATACTTAGTTGCTGAGCTACTCTCAAAATCAACGACAACGAGGTTCGTGTTCGTAAAGTTGAAACTCATGAACAAGAACTCGGTATACCCGTCCTTGTCTACATCTGCACCAATCAGTGTGTTGTACAATGGAGCTTCAAATCCAATATTAACTGATGCGTCAATAGAGTTCACAGGGTCTCTGAAACGTAGCGTGTCATTGAAAATCCAGACAACTCCAAGACCATGAGTAGTATTACCCACTGCTACCGATTCCACAGAATATGGCAAGTTGATTCCTATCAGATCTGAGGCGGTTTCATATCGGTCATCTACCACATTGATTGAACTAGTAGAAGGTTGATTGGTGACATTTGTCAAGCATATAGGCAGGAATAGGAGAATCACCATAATAAGCGGTAGTCCTATCTTTAACAGATCTCTTTGACCTGTAGTGCATGGTTTTGCAATGGGTCTGTATTTGCTCACAGTTCGATTCTTCATCATTTCAATCACATCGAGTAGATTAGCGAGATTTCGTCATTGGTGGTACTTGATGTATCAATCTCAAATACGGAGTATCAGGAGTTCAAGACTCTTCATTAGCAATATGAGGGTTTATTGCATATAGACTGACGTCAATTGGAGAGTATTCGGTCCCGCAGTTTTCGACTCCCAGATTAACGTTTATAATTATATTTCATATGAATATTTAAAGAAATATTAAAAAAATATATTACCGGACTGAAAGACTAATCCTGTGGAAAAGAAAAAATGTACGATCCTCGATTTATGTTCACTCTCGAATGAACCATATGTGGCTACGAAAGAATCTTCCAAAGGCAAGACGATTCACAAAATCAGATGTTCGGATTCTAGATGATTAAGTTGACACTCATCTTAGAATCCAATCACGTTGTTCATCATCATTAGGCTTTCGGGTCTTCTGCTTCTCTAGTTCAATCTGACGACGCATCTCCTTTTCTCGGCTAGAATCATCATCACAAACTTTACTCAACACACAGTATGTTGCAATAACACCAGAGCTAGCGAAGAGAATCAATCCAACATAATCCCCCATTTCTCCAATAGGAGAGTTTCCATATGGGAAACCCGCAACATATAGTATAATGATATACAAAAGAAAAAGAATCAGTACGGTTGCTGCCTCATCTCTCGCATTCATTATATCCTACCACTTGTCAATGGCTAAGAAATCTACAGATAATATCTTTCATTTCAGTAACAAGTAAAGAAGATGTAGGAATTCGATTCGAGATTAATGAATTGCTACAGGGTAGCAAGTTCTTATCGCGTGGTTCCCCAAGACAGACCAAGTGCCTGTCCTTTTAGGAGGGAGATTGAAGAACTAAGGAATCAATGAATCGAATCCTGATTGGACTGAAAAGTGTGGGTTAATAAATCTTGTTTTGATAGTAAAAATAATATTTTTATAGCTAACTAAATGAGAATGTAAGAAAATGATGGTTCCAGAAAGATAGTGTCCACTAATGCGAGAGGTATGCTTCTACTCTCTTAGTATCCCCATTCTTGGCCCTGTCTCTGACGGTACCATCGGTTTCCCTTTTTAGTCAGGGACCACTGCTCACCTAGCTGCATCAAAAGATCCATGTCTTCCATATTTCGAAGAACTCCATAGAGCTTATCATCAGAGGCTCCAGTGACTTCCTTCAGATTTGGGAAACTCATCTTTCCATTTCGCTTGAGATGTTTGGCAATATCGAATTTACCGACTGATTTTGATTCAGTACGGACTATGATATGTCCGCAGTTAGTACAGAGAAGGTCTCCCTTGCTATCATCACGGGCAACTTCCTTGCTTCCGCAGATTGGGCATGTTGTCTTTGAGAATTTTAATCCACGTCTGGACATAGTTTTCTACCAAGTGTGAGTGAAAACTGACTACTGATAAAACTAGCGAAGGGGTTGCTATCAGCTGTACAAATCTCAAGCCGAAGCTGGACATCGATGAAACCCATAGTTGAATAAACACCATTCTTGTATGGCCTTAAAAACTCCCTACAGGACCATATGTCGAACCTGAATGTTGACCAACAAAGCCTACAGGTATGAACTGGACCCCAACAATTCCCAGAGGTCATCCCTTGCTCAACATGCAGGAGTAGCTCGTTTTGCCTACAACTGGGGTCTCGACCAACGAATTGCACGGTACAGGAACTATCAAGGTGATGACCGGTTCACTGATGCCATGAAGCAGCACAAGCTCCTCAACTCCCTGAAGAAAACAGAGTTCCCATGGATGTACGAAACCTCGAAGTGTGCACCCCAAGAAGCTCTGAGAGACCTCCATAGAGCCTTCAAGAACTTCTATCGTGGACTCAAGTCTGGGAAGAAGATTGGATTCCCCCGGTTCAAGAGAAGGGGAGTCAGGGATAGTTTCAGGTTGACTGGGACCATCAGGTTCCATGAGCGGGCAATCCAGCTCCCTCGGGTCGGAAAGGTCCGGATCAAGGAGAAGAGAGAGAAGTATCATAATGGAAGGATTCTCTCAGTCACTATGCGACGAAGGGCCAACAGGTGGTTCGTATCAGTCACTGTGGAGGAGGACATCATTGACCCACAGCCTGTACAAGGAGCACCAGTGGGAGTGGATCTGGGAGTGAAGACTCTGGCCACACTCTCTGATGGGACCACCTTTGCAAATCCACGGGCTCTGGGACGACGACTGAGAAAATTAAGACAGCTCTCAAAAAGTCTGTCAAGAAAGCAGAAGGGGAGCAAGAACCGCGAAAAAGCGAAATTACGACTTGCAAAGATGTACCTGAAGGTCTTCAATATCCGCCAGGACACACTGCACAAGGCGACGACCTATCTTGCCAAGAGCCACGGTAAGGTAGTGATCGAGGACCTGTTAGTGTCCGGGCTGCTGAAGAACCGAAGGCTTGCAAGAGTCATAGCTGATGTGGGATTCTATGAGTTCAGACGACAGCTGGAGTACAAGTGTGGGTGGTACGGTTCTGAGCTTGTTGTTGTATCAAGGACCTTTCCTTCATCGAAGATGTGTTCACAGTGTGGGTACAGAAAGAAGGATCTTGCTCTATCAGAGAGGGAGTATCAGTGTGAACAGTGTGGGTTTGAGATTGATAGGGATCTCAATGCTGCACTGAATCTGGTCGCCGTCAGTTTGCCGGAGACTGAAAACGCCTGCGGAGAGGAAGTAAGACGTCGCAAATCTTCCGAGATTTGCAATGCAGCCTCGATGAAACAGGAACCGAACATCATCCCGGACTCGATGTCCAGGAATGTCTAGGTTTCGGGGAACGGTTGTCTGAAATCGAGTATTGTCTTAGCTCTCTGCAAGTTCCTTAAAGAATGACTCATAGTCTATCTCAAACGGAACGCGTGTACCTAGACGTACCCTTTTCCTGTCTTGTTCTATCTCGACATACCCATGCCCCTGCAATTCTCTTAGGTCCGCCATCACACCTCTCAGTGCCTTCTTTCTGAATTCACATACCCGATCAACAGATACCCATCCACCTTCCTGGTAGGCGAGTGTGATGACGATAAGAAGTGTCGCAGCTAGTCGGTCTGGTAATGCAGTCGCTTCTTGTGCAAGTTTAACCTCATCTGATGTATCCAGATAGAACACTCCTGCTACAGGATTGTGTTTGACAAAAAGGCCAAGTGGTGTGATTCTTTTGTGGAGGCTTCCCAGTTTCTGAAATAGAAGATGACGTCCTACATCTTCAGGAAGTCCCAGTGCATCAAGCATATCCTCTACACTTGCACCAATGGGGGTGCCTGTTCTTGTGAGGAGCTTAACTAACACAGCATATTCGTTCATTATTGCCAACATCTTGAGAATCTCATGAATCGTTTAAAACCTGAGGGTATTCATTATCGATGTGCAAGAAGAGCGCCATGTATATGAAATGAAGGATTTAACAGTATCAAAGTTATTTTCCAAATTGAGTGGTGAAGGAGATTTGGACTCGAAAAGGGACTACATTGCGATTGTAAGTATTATTGCAATATTTGTTGTTTTATCCCCCAGCAACTTAAGTTACGGTCCTGATACCTTCGTACATATTACCGGTTTTCAGCTGTTTTTATTTTTGGTTTCTGTCATTCTAAGATACGCAAATTATGTTATGGAGTCACCAGCCCAAAACACTAACAGTGCATTAGATTATCGTCCTTCCACTCATTGTATTCTTTTTATCATAATAGCACCAATGCTGTCAATTCTAATTGGCATCTTGGCTGGCGATGATAGTTACATGACTCTTTTTCCGTTCATATCACTGCTATCTGTCAATATGATTCTCTCAGCTATTCTTGGAGCTCTTATTGCAAAGCAGATCTATGCATTGAGGTATTCTAATACAACTCCAGACTCATTTTGCTAGTCACATCATGTGACTCCCACCTGTGACCCTAACAAGTGGCTCCGCTATATATACTAAATCTGAGTAGTAATTCTTGTGAAATATCATGGCTCTAACAACTAACTCCCGAACCAAGTCCGCACAGAAGAAGAAGCGCAACGTATCTGCCGATGCTGTTGCTTATGCTTTCATGACCTTCGTGAGGTAATTCTAATGAAACATTCTGAGCGACTGATCACTTGGCAGCTCTCTGAGACCGATAGCTGGTCACAGAGTGGTCATAGTTACGGTCAGTCCGTCTCAGAAATACCATATCATGTGACCAACGTATAGGAGATTGTGACTAATGATGACTGTAAACGATAATTCTCGATTGATTCGCATGACAATGGAAAACAGACACATCAATGTACAAACTTCTGAGCTGTTGGCACTTTCTAACCATTCAACAATGAGGTGCTAAAATGGCATTAGCAAAAATCAATCCCAAACCCCGTAAATTGAACATAGACAATCCCAAGATTTCCACCGAGGCGATTGCAAGGCTTTACTTCAGGAGATAAATAGAGTGACTGAAGTTGTAACTGCTGATGAAACTGAGAAAAAGACCGAGACCAAGGGTTTCAGTACAGTACTTGCTCATCGTGATTTTGCTCGACTCTGGTCTGGGCAGCTTGTTGCAAACGTTGGTAGAGCAATTTGCTCACTTGCTTTGATGTTCTTTGCATTTGATCTCACAGGTTCTGCAATGGCAATGGCTATTCTTGCAATGGTTCAAACTATACCTATTGTATTGTTTGCTGGCTTTGTTGGAGTCTATGTTGATCAATGGAATCGAAAGAAGATTATGGTTGCATCTGACATTTTACGTGCAATAGCAATTGTGCTAATTCCTCTCACTATCTATTTCCCTACATTCTTACCTACTATCTATTGGGTGTACATTCTCACATTTATCTGGGCAACTGGTAACGCCTGGTTCTTTCCTGCAAGGAGTGCATCAATCCCCAATCTAGTTGAAGGCGACGAATTAGTCGCTGCAAACTCCCTTTCACAGATGACTTTCCAAGTAGTTCAGTTAGTTGTTCCTCCTGTTGGAGGTATTCTTGTTGCCCTCCTTGCCCCCGATTACTTCCTTGCCTTTGCAATCACAGCAATGACCTTCGTACTCTCTGCAATTGCACTCCAGGGTATCAAGACAGATTTGACTCCCTCTCGCAATGATCTCGACAAGGAATCTTTACGCTCACAGATAATTGAAGGTGGTAGATTCGTTATTGCTAATGCGATTCTATCATTCCTCTTTGTCTTTGCAATGATGCTTGCATTCTCCTCTGGAATCCTCAATGCTCTCCTCATGCCATACTTTGAAGGCGAGTTAGGATTGGGCTCTCTACAGATTGGACTTGTTCTGAGCGCAGGAGCTGCAACTGGTGCTGTCACTGCTATCTACTTCAGCAGGAAGAAGAACATAAACAAACCCCTATACATTGTAGCAACTGCAGGTCTTCTTGCTGGGTTTGCTATCTTTGCTATGGTCATTGCCTTTGACCTAGTTACTGTGATGTTATCATGGGCTATGATTGGAGCTGTTGATGTAATGTTGAATATTCCACTGGTTGTACTCATGCAGGAACTAGTTTCTGATGAGCTACGAGGTCGTGTCTTTGCACTACTCAATGTCGCCTTCACTGCTGTCCAAGTTGTTGGAATGGGCATAGGTGGAGTGTGGGCTGAGTCTGTTGGATCAACCGGTCCTCCATTAATTGGTGCAGCAATCGCTATGGTAATTGTAGCCCTCATCGGCTTTGCAGCCATCTCAATCTTCAAACTACACTCTCGTCTTCCTGAGAAGAAAGTTGAGTCTGAAGAAGAAGAGGAGCAACTAGCCACTATTGAGATTTCCACATAATCGTTCACACGATATCCGACCTCAGGTTGCATCTAGCACCTGGGGTCTCCATATCTCCCTTGTAACTGGATTGTAGAGTAGCCTACCTCGTGATACAAGGATGATTACGTAGAGGAAGTGTTTCAGAAAAACATCGAACTCATCACTTTCAACTATGTCATCAAAAATCACTTTGCCATCCAAAGGGATCGTTTTGATAAATCTATCCAAGTCTTCGATGAAGACAGAGTCTTCAGTATCGAGTGCGAATCCATTTGGAAGTGGAGTCATTTCTGGTATCTTGTCTTCAGGAGGTTCTTTCGATAATGCTTCAATGAGTTGTACAACTCGCGCTAGAGACCCTCCCAGCGATGCGTGTTCAAGATGTCCAATAGTAATTGGTTGCTTCTGAACAAGAAGTCGAGCCAGCTGCTTTGTTGATTTTCCTTTCAGACGAGCAACATATACCTCTGGAGATGCAAGGACTCGTGCAAGTTCTTGAACTCGATTTACTTTGGCACTAAGAACCTCATTCAACATCTCGTCTATATCCAATCTGGTATCAAGTTTCTCTGCTAGCTCCTGTAACTCTCGATAGGGTTCAGTTAGTCTTAACTCAAGAGGATCAATATCGCCTGATCGAGCTGCCTGCAAAATCTCATAGACCTTTTCCGCAAGACTCTGGTTCTCAGCCATTTCATATTTCCTCCTACTGTCCTTTGAACTTAGGACTCTCAATAATGACTGATGGTTCAGTTCCATTGGGTGAAACGACACCCAGTATCTTGTCCGCATGTTTCAGAAGATGTGTACTCTTAGCAGGTGTAAGAAGAACGAACTGACTTCTTCGTGATGCGTCGTGTAATAATCTGCTAACAAGTTCGGTGTTTGTTGCATCTAGAAATGTGTCCACTTCATCTAGAATGTATACAGGAGCTGGATTGAATCTTTGTAATGCTAGGATGAGTGAAATTGCAATGAGTGACCTCTCACCACCTGAACCTGCGCTAATAGCCCCAAACCCTTCTGCCTTAATTCTTGTTTTGAACTCGACACCATAGTCACCACTACGCATGGCTAATTCAAATCGTACGCTTCCTGGGAATTGTACACTTCCAAGAACCTCATTCACACGCCTCTCGACCTTTCGAAGAGTTTCGTTCATTCCATTATGATATTGTTCACGGATACTCTTGACTGCAGATTCTGCTTCATCCAGTTCTTCCTTAAGCTCAGTAACTCTCTCAACAAGTGTTACTATACGTCCTTTGAGTTGTGTTTCAGTGTGAGCAACACTTTCAGAAACATCTTGATAATCATCTAGAATATGCCTTAGTTTAACAAGTTCATTTCTAACAACATCCAGCGGTCTCAGAATTTTGGGTCGTGTAAGTCCTTCAAGATCTACTTGTAAATTCTCTAGCTCATACTCCATGTTGGTCAGCTGTCTCTTTGATTGAAGAACCTGAAGTTTACGTTCCTTGATCATAAGATTGAGTTCTACCATTCTACTGCTGAGAGACCTATTTGTTTCTCTCAGAGTTGCAAGATCCTCAAGAAGCGTTGTTCGGTTGCTATGTGTCTGCTCTTGACTTTCTTTCATGACTTCAATTTTCTCTAGGATTTCTGAAGTGGCATTCTTCGATTCCTTGATCTCTTTTCGTAATTCTTGCAGACTATTGGATAACATATCAACATTTTCTGCTATCCTCTTCAAATCCTGACGTTTGATTTCTTCATCTCTCTCTGCTGCATTTGCATTACTATCGATTCTTGTGAGTTCTGTCTGCAAACGCCTGTGTTTAATCCTAAGTGCTGAATCTTGTCCTACCAATCTACTTCGTTCTGGAGGTTGAGTGTTATCCAGTTTTCGAAGACTCCTCTCTGCTTTCCCTAAATCTAGTTGAAGTACCTTCAGCTCGTCATCAAGAGCAACAATTCGCTCTTCCTGCTCTGGTAGATTTTCAAGTAACTTCTTTCTCCTCTCCCAGCTTCCACCCCATCGAGTCATCTGGCTAAGAAGATCAAGAATCTCCTCGCGTTGATTCGTAAGAGAATCCAGATTGGTCATTGTATCAGTTACTTTTTTGCGTGAAATTGTGAGTTCCTTTGTTGCTCTTGTGAGCCTATCCTGGAGTGGTGCAGTTGAAACCATTCCAGAGGGTACTAATTTTGGATTACTGACTATCTTCCCATCTTCTGGAACAATGACATATCCATCAAGAGAAACTGCTCTGAGATTCTCTTTTGTTGCAAGTCTTGTAGCTGTCCTTGTTGTTTTGGTTAGTACGAAATCTCCAATTGCTCTCTGTAGCAATTGCTGGGTTTCGGGATCAACATTGAGGTTATCCCAGAGCCATCCCTCTATTCCAGATGAGCTTTTGAGTGTGGGTCTCTCGATTGATTGTCCTGCATCTTTCAATAGGATGAGTGGAGAAGGCGCATCAGAGTTGTCACGTAATTTCTGAAGAATTTGGAAATCTGTTTCTTCTGTAACGATGAAAGCAAAAGCAAGATTCTCTGAGAGGACTGCCTCTACTGCAGTTGCAATAGAATCATCAGCACTGAATACTTCAATCAATGGACCTGTAACTGATTCCAGCTTGTGCTCTGCAATTGCATCCTTCAATTCACGTACGCTTTCAGGAACTCTCTTTGAGGTTTCTGACAATCGTACATTTAGATCATCAATCTCTTTCTGCAGGGTTGAGAGGAGACTGCTCTGTCTAAATCGTTCTTCATTGAGTGCAGAAATCTCTCTCTCAAGCTGGCTTTTTTGACGAGTCAATTCCTTTTCGTCAGATTTCTCCATAACTGTCCAGACTTGTGACCATTTGCTTTCTATGGCTTGAAGTTCTGCTCCCTCAACTTGAACTCTCTCTCTTACACTTCTGAGGAGTAAATCCTTTCCTTCACTCTCTGCTTGAAGTGCTTTGTATCTGCCATGCGTTTCTGCTCTCTTCGTATTCCATTCTGCAAACGCTTCGAGTTCATCTCGAATTCTAGTCCGCTCTTCTTCTATCTCTTGGAGTTCCACACGAAACTGTCTTTGTTTCTCCATAGTAGATTCTTTGGTAGAACTAATTCGTTCGATGTCTTCTTGGAGTTTTTCTTTTCGTCTCTTCTCCGAGTTGACTTGCTTCTCTAACTCGCGAAGTTCGCTAACCTGTTGTTTTGAACTACCTTCTAATCGTGTAAGATTTCTTTCCTCTTCCTCAATCTTCGCATCGATTCTACCTATTTCTACTTGAAGATTAGATAGTGCAGAATTTAGCTCATCATTTTCAGACTCATTTTCAGCAATGCTGGATTGTATTTCTTTCTGTTCATCGAGAATAGAAACAAGACCTGATTCCTTTCCTTCAATCTCATCCTTGACACTCTTCACCTTCTCAGTGATGTCGTCAAATGATGCCCATTTCAGATCGTGCTCAAGGGTTTTCTCTTGTTCGAGAAGAGATCTCTTTCTGTCCAATCTATCAAGGTCATGTTTGAGGAGCTCTAGTTCACGCTCCACTGATTTAGATTCAGTAAGTGCGGCTTCCAACCTGTGACGACTTTGAATAACCTCGGTTTCTTGAATGACAATCCTATCTCTTAGCCCATCAAGACCAGTTCCTTCTTCCACAAGACGTCTTACCTCATGGGGGTCCATATCTCGAATTGCATTGATTCTTTCTTGGGGAATGAAGACGAGGGGATTGTCAGTATCTAGCCCGAATGAGGAAACAATATGCCGTAACTCTGCTGCTTTCACTCTACGCCCATCAACGTACGCTCGGGGAATACCATCTCGGTCGATCTTACGTAGGAATTTTCGATTCTGACCATTTACTTTGACTGTAACTTCAACTTGAGCAGCACTGGCTCCATGGCGAATGAAATCACTCCATTTTGAATAGCGATTCTCTCGTTGATTTGATCCTAGTGCAAACTTGAGTGCATGGAATATCGATGTTTTACCTGAACCATTGGGACCTGCTAGGACTGTGAGACCTTTGTCAAAGTGAACTACTCCCGAGTAGAATGAAAGGAAGTTATCCAACTTTGCAGACTCTATATGAGCCCTTACTTTACTACTCAATATCGTTCCCCTAGCTAACGACCCATTATTCTCTGAAGCCTATCACTGCTTTTCTTAGCCCTGAGCAACCTTGTAAGACGGTCCTCCGGACTGCCACTCAACAAGTAGGGGTGTTTCGCTAGAAATTCCCTATCATCTTTTGACAGTGGCATACCATCATTCAACACCTCTATGACCCGCTGAGTTCCTGCGTAGTCTTCTCCCACAGCCATCAAGTACAACTGGTCGAGAAAATCATCGGGATATTCACTGCTTAGTGCATCCAATGGTGGTTGTGTTGTACCTGCTGTCCTTCTAACTACCGAATCAAGAAATCGAGGATTACTCAGAGGTATTACACCACTTTTCTCAATAATTTCTTCAATCTGTTCTCTGGGTATCTGACCTGCATCAGAGGTTTCTGACATGAATAAAGAGACAGCTAACCGTTTCATACTGGCAAAGCTCCACCCATCAGTAAGTTCCGCAACCACTGTTGGATCGATGTCATCTCTACTTTTCAGAATCTGTTCAATGATACGAACCCTGTCTTCTAGAGAAGTGCCTTCAATGATGTAGGTCCTATCAAACGCTGAGAGTAACTCAGCATCAATATCACTTGGTCGAGTTGTTGTACCTACTACCAAGACCTCTTCCCCATCCCAACTAGTTCTAGTGATCTCATCAAGAAGGATTGCTGCTTGATCACTATTACTTGGAGCGATTGCATCCACCCGCTCTACCAACATCACTGCTGGAGAGTTCATTCGTGCGAACTCAAACCCAACTCTAAGTAACTCAGAACCTCTTTTAGCCTCATTGAGAATTTCCTCAATCTTGAATCGTACCAACTTCAATGGTACCTCCCGACATAGATGATGAGAAAAGGCTTCAAAGTCGGTACCTGGTGGTCCAATAAGGAGCACTCTAGCACCAAATTCGAGACCTACCTCGGACATTTTCCGTTTCATGCTATCAAAACGATTCATCAGTGAATGATGTTCCATCGCTTTTGTGACAACGGAATACTGACTTACTCTCTCTACAGGCTGACTTTCTGGTTCTGTCAGTGTAACTGCTTCTGCATACGTGCTTTCTTCGACCAACTTGTATCCCCACTGTTTGGCCTTTGGGAATTTTTCATAAAACCATATTACCTATTCGGCTTAGGTAAGATGTGCGCGCGGTTCAGAAATATAGTGTATTGAAGCGCTATGAACCCTTTGCTTCGACAGTTACTACTTCGTGATACTGTTGTGTAACCGGATTTTTCTTGCTCCAGTAAACCCATAGAATTACACAGGGTAAAACAATCAGTGTCCAGAGGATAATATCACCAATCGTACAAAGCAACAGATCTGTTCCAAGGGGATCGAGCCACAATCGCCCCAAATCCAATAGATGAACCAATGGAAATACAAGGATTACACCAAATAATCTCCGAAGTAAGACTCCATCTACTTTGCATGCATAACCAGCACCGAATTTGCCACCAAATATCTTACCAACAGCAAGAGCCGCAGTGTAGAAGATGAACACTGATGCATCTCCTATTTGAGGGATAATTGCTAGATTCATAGCCGTTCCAGCAATTGAAATGAATATCATTGAGAAGACTGAGGTTGCTGCTGCAATGAGCATTGGCATTCCTAGAACGATGCATAGAACTGGTACGATTATTGCGCCACCTCCCAAACCAAGCATCGCTCCGGCTATACCAGCAACAAAACACCCGAAACCTGCAATAATCATTCTAGGGACATTATTGCTTGCAATGTCATATTCTGTAACATCGCAGTCACTATCTGTTCCATTTGATTTTCGTTTTGTTAGGAGCATCATCAATGCAATAGGAGCTAGACATACTCCAAAGATAATTCGTAAGACGTAATCGTCAACAATCATGGACTTTAGAACTACTCCAATGTACAATCCTGGAATTGCCAGTAGTGCAATTAGAAGACCTAGTTTGAACATGATGGGTTTCTTTTCATTTCGATTATATTCGATTGAACTGGGTATTGCTAGAAAAAGCACAGCAAATAGGGATACGGCAGTTGAAAATTGTGCGGTGAGTCCGAATACAAGAATGAGCATTGGTGTTCTAAAAACGCCTCCGCTGATTCCAACCATTGAGGAGCCAAGTCCTATAATAAACGACATTAAAACAAGAAGCCCAAACTCGAAAACAAATGCTTGCATTATTGGGATTTGCTCCTTGTTTTGTACATCATCTTTCACTACCGCACTGCATGAGTAGTTGTCCGGAAAATGGGCCTCATTTAAATGAAGAGGTAGTGTGTAGCTAAAATTCTGTTGACTTGAAGGATATTTCGCGCGTCATATGCGATGTTCATAAGCGTTATAGCAACACAACATTGTAGGCTGTGTTACAATGAGTATCCCTTCGGACAAGCTACGAGAGTTGGTCCACAGTGTGGTTACCACAGTTGAGAGTAGAGGTCTCTTTGTTCACTCAACTGATTTAGAAATTAAATATACAACCAGCAGTCAAAGTAACAAAGTACAGACTGCTAGACTTCCTCTCATCGTAGGTTCTTGTGTACTCAATGCGCTAGTCCCCCGTTCTGCAATGTTGCTAGTGGGTGGGCATGGCGGAGGAAAAACCACTCTAGCTAAGATACTAGGTCGGATGATGACAAGCAAAGGGCTTGAAGAAATAGAAGATGGTATTCTTCGAGGTCACCCTCAACTTACTGAAGAAAAAATGGTGGCAACACTCAGACCCGGTCCCTTGATGAAAGAGGGAGTTGAGGTCGTTGTCTGGCGCTCATTTGTAACTGGCTTCTGGAAAATCATAGATGAAGTAAACCGACTCACTCCTCATTCTCAGAATATCTTGCTCTCATTGCTTGCAGAAGGTGAGGTCAAATATTATGATGAAGTCAAGAGATGCGAGGAGTTCTGTCTCTATGCAACCCTCAATCCTGCTGATGCAGGTACCTTTGAAATGGGTCCCCCGTTCCTCGATAGGTTTGGGATGGCTGTACCTATTACAATGCCTACCGTTAGTGATCTAGAACTGATTCTTGCTTCCAGAGATGACCGCTTGTTTGGTTACGATGAATTATGGCAAGTTCCTGCTCTACTAACAGAAGAGAATCTACTGACGATATGGAATCTTGCAGATAAGGTGCCAGTATCGTCTGAGGCTTCTGAATACATGAGGTCCATAGTCCGTGAATTTGGTGCCTGTGTTCGAGGGGACAAGAGTCAATCTTCAGGTCTTTCTGTGGAAACAGGTCTCTGTGATGGTTGTCACTTCAATACTGCAAAGAGTGTCTGCAATAAGGTGATTATTCCTCTCAGCGTTAGAGCTGTGAAGGACTTGAACAGATACGCAAAGGCTGCAGCTTGGTTAGTGGGAGCTCAGGAAGTGACCATTGAAATTGTGAAGTCACTCGCACCTCTCGTTTTCTGGCATAGGACTCGGTTTGTACGAGATGAGTTGGAGCGGTCTCCGTATTACGGTGACATCTATGCATTCACACAACATCTTGTCGAATTAGCCACTGCGCGATTTGCTCAGAGAAGTGCTGCAATAGAAATCATTGAGAATTTGAAGCAGGGAAAGCAATCAAAAGAATCACTTGATCAACTTAAAGAAATGTCAAAGAGCGATTTACTAGTTCGTCTTGATTATGCTCAATTTGCAAAGGAGCTAAAGAAATCGAAATACGCAAAGACAGTTCAAAGCATTGAGCGCGGCATCAAAAGTAAGGATGTTGACAAACTTACAGAACTACACGATGAATTACTTCGTGATACCGACTTTCCTAACAGAAGCATGCTCCTGAAACAGACAACCGATGCGTTGCATAAACTCACATTGACTCAATTTGAGCTGACCTTCGAACAATGGCAAGATATCTGGACAACAATAGGAGTAAGATATCCGAAATTAACCCCTGTCCTCAAAGAAACTTTAGAACCACCAAAGCGGAAAGTTCTCAGGATTGATGGTCTCACATTGGTAATCTATGTGACTGGAGATTCAGCTGAATCCTCAGTATTTCTTGAGATATCTGGAGGATCTGAGGCATTGAAGTTAAAGAAAGAATTGGAGGACCAGTTGAAATCGTAGGGGTTTATCAAAATGGAATCTTCTAGTAACGAACCTGCGTGCAATGATACCCTCAGAGTAGTTGCTGGACAAGCATGGTCTCAAGCTATACAAGACTTCTATCACCCACCTCTTCCAGAACCTGAGATTGAACATAATCACGAAGTATCCAGTTTCTTCTACATTGATTCCAGCAGTTGGACCGTTCACCTCAACACCGCTGGAGTTCCTGTCCATATGCTAATTTCAGATGCAGAGCAGTATCTAACTTCAGTATGTCATCATGAGATTCAGCATTATCTCCTCTGTCCATTTGATGGTGTAATGAATGGGAGAATGTTTACTGCTGCTCGAAAACATGTGAATGATGCTACAGCGATGTTCGTATGTAATCTGTACGCGGACCTTGTTGTGGATTCCAATCTGCTCAGAAGATTTCCCACTCTTACGCACAAGAGGATTAATTCATCAATCCATGATTCAGCTGTACGAATCCATGACCACAGTGATCTTTGGAAACTGATAGTAACGTGTTACAGAGTGATGTGGGGATTCCCGATTCCTCCCACAGTGAAAATCAGTCAGGATATTTTTGAGGCTGCAACTGAGATTGTGGAAGTTGCTCGGAGTTCAATTGACCACGAACATCGTTGGCCTAAAGCATGCGAGAAGATTGCTAAGATAATTGACGATTGGACTCCTGAGGAAGACGAAGGATTACCTGGCTCATCTTCTGGTGGGTCAAAGAGTGTGACACAAGAGAGTGTTGATGGTTCTGAAGAAACAATAGAGATTCCTCTTGATGTGGATGCAATAATGGGAAATCCCATTGAAGCAAGGAATGGAAACCGCGCAGGGAAATGTAGGGATCAACCTGTACGATTTGATTCAGAAGAGGAGATGGAACGACTTGCTATGGATGTAGAACAACTTGGAGGGGATATTGAGGACCTTCAAGGCGTCTATCTCACAGCAGGGGTTGGGTCAGAACGAGCGGCATGGACAAGGTTCTGGTACCGAGCAAAAGCTCGTGGAGAAATCCGATTTGAAGTGGATGCAGAACGAATGACAGGATCTGTACCACTTACACCCGAAGTTTGGAGACTTGGCGATCCACTGGAAGAACTTGATATCGTGCAATCTCTTCAGACATTTCCCGTTTTGATTCCTAATCGAACAACAAGAAAATGGCAACAATTCAAAACAACAGGGGCTGAGATTTCGAAATCTCCTCCTGACATGTTGATTGTAATTGATTCTTCGGGTTCTATGACTTGGTCAATGCGAAAACGAACAATATCTGGAAGCTATCACACTGCTCTTGTTGCAGCATTTGCTGCAATGGATTTTGCATTCCGTCGCGGGTGTAGAGTTTCTGCAATTAATTTCAGTGATGGTTCTCAGACATGTGATTGGTCTAATGAACGAGCACCGGTGGAGCGAGTTCTCTTGTCCTACCAAGGTGGTGGTACTGTAGCTCCTGTGAAGAAGATTACTGAGGCTTGTGTGAAAGCTGAATCTGAAGTGATTGCTCTGCTCATTACCGATGCCGAAGTTGCCAATTGGAAGCAAATGGTTCGTACGGTAGAGAAACTATCCAAGCAAGGACACAAACTCTTCATGTTTCACATAGGTGCAGGAAAAGGAGCTAGAGTAACTAAAATCCATGAAGCTCTATCAAAGGCGGGTGCCACGGTTTATCCAATTAAGTCCGTGAAAGATCTTCCAGGACTAGTCATCAGGGAAGTCAGTGAAGTGTTCAGAGGATAGATTGGCTACTCTGACTCTTCCTGCTCTTCTTCTTCTGAGCCTGGCTGGGGTTGGTTAGTCAAGTAAGCTTGGATTGACCTAGCTGCGATTCTTCCAGCACCCATCGCTTCAATAACGGTTGCTGCTCCTGTAACTATGTCTCCACCTGCCCAGACTCTATCCACACTAGTACGGTTGTTCTTGTCGACCTCGATGTAGCCCCACCTGTTGAGCTCGAGATCAGGCATTGTGTTGATCAACAGTGGATTCGCTCCTGCACCAATAGATATGATAACTTGGTCACACTCAAACTCGAAATTGGACCCCTCAATGGCTATTGGTCTCCTTCTTCCACTGTCATCAGGTTCACCCAGCTTCATTCGGATACACTCCATTCCAGTGACCTTTCCATCCTTCCCAAATATTTTTACAGGATTGGTCAACAACTGGAAGTCAATGCCTTCTTCTTCGGCATGATGTACTTCTTCGCCTCTTGCGGGAAGCTGCTCTCTTGCTCTTCTATATACAATTGTGACTTCTGCACCAAGCCTTCTAGCTGTTCGAGCTGAATCCATTGCGACATTACCGCCACCCACAACACATGTGTGTTTCCCTGGAGGTAGAGGTGAGTCATAATCGGGAAATAGGTATCCCTTCATCAGGTTACCTCTGGTCAGGTATTCGTTTGCTGAGAATACTCCATTCAGTTCTTCACCTTCGATTCTCATGAACGTCGGGAGTCCTGCTCCAACTCCAATGTATACAGCATCATACTCTTCGAGGAGTTCATCCATAGAAATAGACATTCCAACAACTGCATTCAGCTCGATTTCTACACCTTGTTTCGCAAGGTAATCGACCTCAGCCTTTACAATTTCTTTAGGCAGTCTGAATTCTGGTATTCCGTAGACAAGAACGCCGCCTGCTTCATGAAGTGCCTCAAATATCGTTACACCATGACCTTCAAGAATCAGGTCTCCTGCTACTGTAAGTCCAGATGGTCCTGACCCGACTACGGCAACTTTCTTACCGCTAGATTTTGGTTTCTTTGGAATTTCCACCAGATTGTTATTCCTCTCATAGTCCGCAACGAAACGTTCGAGAGCACCGATAGATACTCCACCAAATCTCTTGAACAATGTACAAGCGCCCTCACATTGTGATTCCTGAGGACATACTCGACCCGTAACTGCGGGAAGTACATTTGTTTCTTTGATCTTTCGCGCAGCCTCAACAAATTTCCCCTGTGATACCAATTCGAGGAACTCAGGTATCTGCACTCCAACTGGACAGCCACCGACACAAGGTTTGGTCCTGCAGCTAATACACCTGACTGATTCTCTCATAGCCATTTCGGGAGATAATCCCAATGGCACCTCTTCGAAATTAGCGGCCCGCGTATTGGGATTCTGTTCAGGCATCTTTGCACGTGGGATAGCCATCCGTTCTTTGGGGGTTATCTTTTCAGTCATCTAAGCGACCTCCTTCTGTGCTCGCTTCTCTTTCAAAATTGCACCATCTTGCTTACACTGGTGAAATTGGAATGCTAAATTCTCCTCTGGCACATACGCCCGCTTTCTCGTAAAGACCAACTCCCAGTTCACTTTGTGTGCATCAAAGTCAGGACCATCAACACAGGCAAATCTTGTTTCTCCTTCCACCTCCACTCGACAAACTCCACACATTCCTGTTCCATCCACCATCAGTGTGTTTAGAGCTGCAACTGTTGGAATATTGTGAGGTTTAGTTCCCCTGCTGGAAACCATCATCATGTATGTGCATCCAACAAAATGAGCGTGGTCGATTTTGCCTTCTTTCTCAAGTATTTGTGGAAGTGCTTCCTTCACATGTCCTTTGATACCCCGGGATCCGTCACCAGTCACAATGTAAAGTTCATCCACGACTTCTCGGAGCTTTTCCTCGTTATACACGATATATGAGGTTCGAGCTTCCATCAAACCGACAACTCGGTTACCGGCTTCTTTGAATGCCTTAGCAAGAGGATAGATTGCACCAAGACCATAACAACCTCCACCGAGAAGAACTGTACCCCACTTCTCAATTATTGTTGGTCTACCGAGCGGTCCCACAACAGTGTGAACAGTTTCACCGGGTTTCATTCTTCCTAGTTTCATTGTCGAAACGCCAGCTTCAAGATAGAACACGGTTATTGTTCCAGCTTCAGCGTTCCAATCGGACAAAGTGAATGGTACTCGTTCACCGACTTCGTCAGGTATTATCATAATGAATTGGCCTGGTTTTGCGCGTGCAGCAATAGCTGGTGCTTCCAAGACAAGTCTGTGAGTATTGGGAACGATCTCTTCGTTCACCAGGATTTTGCCTCTCATTCAGCTGCCTCCTTTGCTTTCTCCAGTCTTTGGACAAGTTCATCCAGAGACTCCTTGGATTTCGATTTATCCCGATCTGGTAATGCTTCTATGAAGGTTGCCAAATCTTGGATTCTCTCTGGAAGAGTTGCACCTCGATATCTCGGATACCAATCATGCTTACCCTTTCGTGCAGGTTTCCAAGACGATCTTCTCCATTGGCCTTCAGTTTCGATGTTACGTGTGAAAGTAGACAACTCCTTCCAGATGTCATCAACTTTCTTGTACTCGAAACCACTACTCCCAAGCTTCTTACCAATTTCTGCAAGAATCTCCCAATCTGCTCGTGTAATTCCTGGTGGTTTTACAGCCGCTTTCATCTTGAGCGGTTTCATCTCAAGGTTCACAAATGTACCATCTTCCTCAACAAATGTAGTTGAGGGAAGGATTACAGCAGCTAAATCGATCCACTCTGATGGGTACGGTGATTGATAGATAATGTTTGGTACCTTCTCAAATCCTTCTACACCAATGGAACCATCCAAAACATATAGAACATTTAATTCTCCCTTTCGTGCCTTCTCACGCATTTCAACAAGGTGTAGACCGTCTGAAAGGTTTCCGCCTCCCCATGATTTCTCAACCTTGGATTTTGCATCCTTTAATGTGATAGACGAGGGACCGGGGAGCATCTCGGGACGTAAGCCAGCTTTCATTACTCCTGCTTCGTTGCCTAATGGGAACAATGGGACCAGAGCACCATCTTCCCCAGCAAGTTTGACAAGTGAACGGAGAGCTTGTTCTGGTTCTTGGAGCTCAAGAATTTCAGGTCCTACCAATATTAATCCGGTTCCATTCTTTGTCATTTCAGCTAACACGCTTGGAATCTTCTTTGGCGGAGTTGGCAAATACTCTGTTGCCCATCGTTGCAGATTTACACCGACCTCGCCAACAACTGTGAGGGGTGTGCCTTCTTTCACTGCCTTGTAGACCATTTTTGCAACAACTTGGTGAGTCTTTACAAAGTCGCCACCTACAGATAATATCCAGTCAACATTTTCCAAATTTCCGAGATCCTTTATTTTTGCAAAATCTTGTTCTTGTGCAAGTTCTTTGTGAATGAGCGCAGGGAAATCTGAGCCAGAAAAGTCAACATTAGCACTCTTGACACCTGCTCTTGCAAGTTTATGCAAGGTATAAGCAGACTCTGAACTCATCTGTGGACTTCCCAAAAAACCAATCTTCTCAGGATCCGCTTCAGTCAATATTCTAGATACTTCTGTGATTGCATCATCCCATGATACTGGGACATCCACTCCATTTTGTTTGACATGAGGTGTTTTGAGTCGGTCTGGAGCATTGTTTATTGGTGGGATACAGAATCGTCCCAAAACGCACATATGACCGTGATTCGGACTGCTCTCTCTTCTACCTGGACTTGTTCCCATTACACGTTCCCACTTGAGGTCTAGTTGTACTTGACATCCAAACCCGCAGAGTGTACATGTTGTTTCTACTGATTCATCTGGTGAACCAATCCACTTTGACAATCTCGGAGTAATTGCACCAGTTGGACATACGTCTACACAGGCACCACAGAACCAACATCCACTGTCTATGTGAGATGTTCCAAAGGCTGTATCTACCCTTGTTCCATAGCCTCTATCGGTCAAAGTGATGGCATTAGTTCCACGAACTTCGTCACAGATTCTTACACATCGGGCACAGAGAATACAAAGATTATAATCTCGGTCAAAGAAGGGATCGCTTCTCTCCACTGAAACACTCTTGTATTCGGGTTGGTAATTCAAATCTTTGGTTTCTAGAAGTTCCGCAACTTCACGCAGTTCACATATCTCTCTATTCGGACAAGTGTTACATCCGGTGACTGCGCCAGCTCTGTGTGACTCAGTTCTATACTCTAAACATGCTGGCCATTCATAGCAGACAATACAGGCACTGGGATGCTCTCTCAATATCAATTGCAGAATGTTCTGCTTCATCTTAGTCAATTCGTCTGATTTTGACTTGACTACCATACCATCCTTTGGAGGTGTCGTGCATGATGCAACAAATCCCCTCCCCCCTTCAATCTCTACAAGACACATCCTACAGCCGCCGTAGGCATCCAACTCTGGATGATCACAGAGGGTTGGGATTTGTATTCCTCCAGATCTAGCAACATCAAGCAATGATTGTGCATCGTCTTCAAACTGGATTTTCTTTCCATCAATAGTCAGTGTAGGCATTAGTGGGCACCTCCCTTCTCGAAGGCTGATTTTTTCAAAACCGATGATGCCTTCGGTGGGCAGACTTCAAAGCAAGCTCCACATTTGATGCATATATCCTGGTCGATAACATGAACAACTTCCTTTTCGCCAGTGATAGCACTAGCAGGACAGATTCGTTTGCACGCTCCGCAAGCTATGCAAGTTTCCTTATCGATCTCATACCTGATGAGATCTTTACAGACCATCGCTCTGCATTTCTTGTCTTTGATGTGTTCTTCGTACTCGACTCTGAAATATCGTAAGGTAGTAAGTACAGGATTGGGAGCTGTCTGACCTAGACCGCAGAGTGACCCGTCTCTTATTGTGACTGCAAGGTCCCCTAAGGTGTCAATATCCTTTGGTTCTCCTTTTCCAGCTTTGATCTTGTCGAGGATTTCTAACATTTGTAGAGTTCCGATTCTGCAAGGAGCACATTTTCCACATGATTCCTCCTGAGCGAATGATAGAAAGAATCGAGCAACATCAACCATGCATGTTGTTTGATCCATCACAATCATGCCGCCAGAACCCATGATGGTCCCGGCCTTAGTCAAAGAATCATAATCCACATCGAGGTCAATCATGTCAGCAGGTACACAACCTCCCGAAGGACCTCCTGTCTGAACTGCTTTGAATTCCCCATCACCCTGAATTCCACCACCTATATCATAGATGATGTTTCGTAGAGTTACACCCATCGGGACTTCCACTAATCCAGAATTCTCTACCTTTCCCGTTAGTGCAAAGACAGCAGTACCTTTGCTTTTCTCGGATCCAACAGAAGCAAACCACTCCGCACCCTTTGCTAGAATATGTGATGTTGACGCAAGTGATTTTGTGTTATTGAGGACTGTAGGCTTTCCCCACAATCCGCTCTCAGTAGGATATGGTGGTCGTGGTCTGGGCATTCCTCGTTTACCCTCGATAGAAGCAAGGAGAGCTGTTTCTTCTCCGCAGACAAATGCACCAGCACCTTCCTTGACATGAATCTTAACACAGAAGTCTGTCCCCAGAATATTATCTCCTACAAATCCACGTTCAGTAGCATCTTCAAGTGCTTTTTTGAATCTCTCAACTGCAAGTGGGTACTCATGACGGACATATATGAAACCTTCATTGGTACTGATTGCATAGCAAGCGATTAAGATTCCCTCTAAAACACTGTGTGGGTCTGCTTCCAACAACGAGCGGTCCATGAATGCACCTGGGTCGCCCTCGTCAGCATTACACACTACATATTTCTGATCACCTAGTGCTTCCCTTCCAAATTTCCATTTCAGGCCAGTTGGAAAACCTCCTCCACCTCTACCTCGTAGACCTGAATCAATCACCTCTTGAATGACCTCTTCAGGAGTCATCTCAGTAATAGCTCTCTTGAGACCGTCGTATCCTCCTCGATCAATGTAGTCATCAATGTTCTCGGGATCAATTTCACCGCAATTCTTGAGAATGATCCTGTGTTGATGTGAATAGAATGGAATATCATCATATTTTGGAATCTTCTCACCGGTGTTTGGTTCAACATAATAGAGATCCTCGACAGGTTCCCCCTTTCCAATATGCGACTCGACAATCTTGGGAATATCGGAATCCTTGACCATTGCATAGAATGTGCCTTCTGGTTCTATTGCAATTATCGGACCCTGCTGGCAAAAACCATGACATCCAGTTTTCTTGATCTCGACTTTCTTTCCGAGACCTTGTTTCTTAATCTCTTCTTCTAACATAACATGAAGAACATCTGACTTTGATGACTCGCAACCTGTTCCTCTACAAATGAACACAATTCTCTTATCGTCATCAGTCATTTCTTCTCCCCCTTCTTTTCCTCGCGATCTTTCTTGTCTATCTGAATAAAGACTCTCGATATCTTGCGCTGGTTCATTTTTCCATGCACTTCTTCATCGACAACTGCTACTGGTGCCAACGCACAACAACCAAGGCAAGCAACTCGTTCCAAGCTATATCTCCCATCTTCAGTCGTTTCGCCTGGCTCTACTCCCAGTCTCTCGGTTGTTGCTGAGAGCAGACTTTCACCACCTTGCACAAAGCACGCGGTTCCCATACACATCTTCACTTGGTGCTTACCTGGGGGTGTGAACCTGAAATTCTTGTAAAAAGTTGCCACGCCATAGACTTCTTGCTCGCTGAGATGCGTTTCCTCTGCAAGCTTCTTTATGGCTTCCTGAGGAATGTATCCCAATCGCAGCTGAATCTTTTGTAGAGAAGAGATAAGCTCTGATACAAGGGTTTCTCTAGAAGGCTCGAGCATGAGTCCGCGTCAAATATATGAGTTATAAAAGCGTTGTGAAATATGATGAAACAGATATGATTTCTCTACCTGTAGTGTTCGCTGTTGTCGATATCGTGACTAGAGCTTAGGGTCATCAGTGCAATAGGTAAGGGCAAACATGCACCTCGTGGAATTCATAATTTCCTCTCATGCAAATAATAGGCAGATACAGCATCACCCTCTCTATACCCTAATCACGCAAAAGATGCTGGATTTATCTATCTCGCGGATAGTTACTTCCAGATCTAACTGATTGGTGAGTTTCAGAAAATCCTCTGGCCTAAACGTTGAAGCTTTGAAACCATCTTCGCACACAATAACTCCATCTGATGTTTTTGACCAATCAATCTCTCCGATGAGTCCCTCTTCTGATTGCATTTTGAACCAGTTCAACCGATGTTCCCAGAATTTAGGAGAATAACTCGAAAACAGGCATACTCCTCCTGCTTTCGTTACTCGTACACTTTCCAGTATTAGCTCCTGTGGATCTACCTTGAAAGCAGAAATTCCATTTTGAATGCAAACCAATTTGTCGATTGACTTGTCTGGAATAGGTAATTTCTCTGCGCTGGCTTGAATCAAATGACATCGTCGACTCTCCTCAATATACTCGGAGGTGAGTTCGAGACTTTCGTATGAAATATCGATCCCGATTACCTCTGAAGAGAAAGATAGCAATTTTTTCAAAGCTCGACCATAACCACAACCTAACTCCAAAGTATAATCTGAACTATTGATGTGATTCAAAACAAAGTCCATCTCTGATTTGAGATATTCCTGTACTCTGGGAGGTGCAATGTCGTAGCATCTCTTCAGATTGTTTGATGACAATTTTTCAGAATAGTATGCATTCATTCTATCGAGCTCTCGCGTTTTCATCTATCTAGGTATGAAATGAGTCTTACTCTTCAAGAAATGCATTGATATAGCCAGTATGTAACAAGTAATTCAATACTCACATGAGTGTGGTACTAAATGGAATCTAAACCCATAACCACTGATGAGATGCGTTCACTTGAACTCAACGCAAAGTATCTTGGAGTTTCTCACAGCCTGCTCATGCAGATAGCTGGTCGAGAAGTTGCTCGAGTAATTACTGACAATGAGGAAGTTGAAGGCAAATCAATAGTGATACTCTCCGGTCTAGGTGGGAATGGTGGCGATGGAATTGTGGCAGCAAGGTACCTCGATGAAGCAGGTGCCAAAGTCAAGGTCTTTCTCTTAGGTCACGAGAAGACCATCTCAAATGAAGACACTCTAATGAACTGGAATATTCTCAAGAATCTCAAGCGTATTTCAATCTCGACACTGAAAACTGAGTCTGATGTAAATTCATGTGATGCAATTGAGCGAGCTGATATTCTCGTGGATGGGTTGATGGGCTTCGGTCTGCACTCCAAACTCAGAGAGCCTCTTCTATCCACTGTAAAGATGATTAACAAATCAAATGCTACGAAATATTCTATCGATGTGCCCACAGGGATTGATTCTGACACTGGAAAAGTACATGGAGATGCAGTGAAGGCTGATCATACAATTTCTCTACATGCAACAAAAATCGGTATTCGCAAGGCAGAAAATAATGCAGGCAAAGTGCATGTTGTTACAATTGGAATTCCCAAGGAGGCCTCGTATACATGTGGTCCCGGAGACCTTGCATTCTACAGTCAACCTCGAAGTTCTACTGCAAAGAAAGGAGATTCAGGAAGGATTCTTGTCATAGGCGGGAGCGATGTATATTCAGGAGCTCCTGCACTTTCAGGTATGGCTGCATTAAGAACAGGTTCTGATTTGGTGAGTATACTTGCTCCCGAACCTGTTGTTCCTACTATCCGAGAGTATAGCCCGAATCTGATGGTGGCAAGTCTAGGAGCTAAGATATTTCAACCTGAGGCCGTTGACTCAGCACTTGAGATGTCCGATAGAAATGACGTAGTAGTAATTGGTCCTGGATTGGGAACCCATCCTGAAACAATGGTTGCTGCGAAGACATTAATTGAGAAGCTAATTGAAATTGGGAAGCCAATGGTGATTGATGCGGATGGGTTGAAGGTCCTTGAAAAGTCTGGGATAAAATTGAATCCTGAAAAAATCATTCTTACTCCGCATTGGGGCGAATTGAAGGTTCTTCTTTATCCAGATATTGGAGACCCTGAAAAACAGTATAACCGTACTAAGAGAGCTCTTGATGCAGCTGCTCAATACAACTGCGTGGTTCTATTGAAAGGATCTGTAGATGTCATAGCACATCCAAATGGTTCAACTAAGCTGAATAGGACTGGAACCCCCGCAATGACCGTCGGAGGTACCGGGGATGTCCTCACTGGAATCATTGCTTCACTTCTTTCCCGAGGTGGCAGTGCCTTTCAGGCTGCTGCCGCAGGTGCTTTTGTATCAGGACTCGCAGGTGAACTTGCAGCAAGTGAGAAAGGAGATCATCTGGTTGCTACTGACTGCATAGAAAAGATACCTGATGTCTTCAATAAATTTTAGGATAACCTATCCTACGACTACTCGATTATGGGCATTTGTTCAAGAAGCTCTCGTGCAAGAATTTTGTTCTCTGGTGTCACTGGAACCCAAATAATCCCAAGATCCGGTTGACCGTAGACTACAACTGAATCTTCTGGGGCTAAAAGAACTGCAGGGAATCCAAGGAGGTCCTCTTCTCCATCAACAGTGATTAACGTTGATTTCGTATTGTGAATTGCAGTATCAATTGCTGACCAAGCTTCAGGATAGATGACTGCGGCTGGATTATATATGAGAATATCTTCTGGAGCCTTGAATTCTTTCTCGTACGGTCCTCTCTTTGTGATCCCGTCAATTATCATCACTTGCGGTGTGTAACCTTCCTCAAGAATTGTAGCCGAAGTTACATCACCAACAGCAATCACGTGTTTGGGTGATTCTTCTTTGATCCTCTTCACAACACGCTTCTCAGGTGGACCGTCCCTAGCATCATAGACATCTCCTTTTGGCGTTCTTAATCCTGAACGACCTTCAAACTGGAGAAGACGAGGAGGCTCTGTAGTCCCTCGCAATTTTCTCCCGAATCTATCAATCTGACCGTTCCTGATTCTTGCAGATGCGATTTTTTCGCCATCATTAGCACGAACTGGTAGAAGAAATTCGATTTTGTCTTCAACACTAAGTTTCTGTTTCCTTAGATATAATGCCCCCGACTGAATCTCAGTACAGCAAGGTCCCTCATACATTAGGAATGTCGCATCTCTCTCGACAGGAAGCAGGTCTTCATTTTTTGTAATTCCTCTGACCTCAATAATCCCATCTAACTTACACTCGATAAGATATTCCTTGAGTCTTTCAACTCGAACTTCCAGAGGTTGTATCAGATTTTGGAGTTCTAGCCCTTGTCCCACAAGTTGTCCATCTGTCACAGCTGCAACTGGGTCGGGTAATTCTGCTAATCTATCAATCAAAATGTGATGTCCAAGATGTAGACGGTCGAAGAGATTTAGCGCCCAAGTTGCCATTTGTGTCACATCCTTTGTTCATAAATTGGAACACTTAATATAATTGGTTTACACTCAACCTCTAACCACAACGGATGTATTCACTAGTGAAGATGCTTGCTGTTGCAGATGTACACTGTCCGAGATTTCTCCCTGAGTTTAAACAATCTCTGGCACAATTTAGTGCACCTGATATCTTCTTCTTTGCTGGTGATATGATTAATCGTGGGAATGCTTCTGAGTACATTACGATACTCGATACCATTGAAGATTCATTAGGAGCTGGCTTTCCAGTCATTGCATGTTTTGGAAATGAGGAGTATAACGAAGTGCGAAAGGATATCCTTTCCATTGTTGAAGACCGAATGCTCTTCTTGGATGAGAAATCAACAATCATAGATCATAGTTCGAGACACATTGGAGTAGTTGGTACACAAGGGTCTCTTGACAAGGCCACTAACTGGCAGCGAAGGAATATTCCCAGCGTCAAGGGTGTATTTGAGAGACGTGCAAAAAGAGCTGCATCTCTATTGAAGAAGTTTGAGAAGAAAGTATACAAGCGAATTCTTCTGATGCATTACAGCCCTTGTCTTGAAACATGCGAAGGTGAGGAGGATAAGGCATTTTCGTGGTTGGGTAGTCGAAAGTTCTATCGAGTAGTACGAGACCAATCCCCTGACCTAGTCATTCATGGACATGTGCACAACTCTACGATGCATAAAGCTATGATTGGGACAACGGTAGTTCACAATGTGTCCTTACCCGCTGTTGGTTCTATCACTGAGCTTGATTTCTGGGATTGAAATACATGAGAATTGCAGCAGTAGGAGATATCCATTGTCCAAGATTCTTCTCTCTCTTTGAAAGGTCTCTCCAAGAGATAGAGAAACCTGATGTCTTCCTTTTCGCAGGTGATATCGTGAACCGTGGTAAGGCGAATGAATATCCCGTTGTTGTTGATGCTATTGACTCGGTTCATGGACAAGTTCCAATTATCTCTTGTTTTGGTAATGAGGATAATGAGTTATACCAAGAACATCAGATCATCGAGTTATTGGGTGATCGAGTAACATTCCTTGACGATTCATCAGTATCACTTTCAATAAGCGATTCAATTCTTGGTGTGGTTGGAGTGTCTATTGTCAAGGAGAAGGTAAAAAACGTAGGAACAATGCAGGCTATCTTTGAGGAACGAGCAAGCAGAATCTCTGAATTTCTACAGGAACTGACTGATGTTTCAGATTATACAGTCGTTCTATCACATTATAGTCCACTTGTAGAAACTGAAACTGTGTTCTCTTGGTGGTTTAAAAAAGCTGTGAAAAAAATCAGACCTTCACTGATAATCCATGGCCACGTACATAATTCTTCAAGAAATAGAGTGGTGGTAGAATCCACGCCTGTTTACAACGTGGCTCTACCAGCAGTAGGTTCAATCACTGAGATTGTTCTGTGAGATTGAGTTATTGCTTGTGTCCAGTGACTTTCATCACCGGCTCGAATTTGTATCCGTAAACAATGATTCCGCCTCGACCAAACTCCTTGATCTTTCGGAAGCATGCACGAACTCTCATTCCAATCTCAACATCTTCTGGATCGACATTCACAATCTGTGCAGTTAAGCGAGTACCCTCATCAAGTTCTACTTGCGCTATGACATAGGGCATCTGACGCTTGAAGTCGTCAGGAGCTTGTCGGACAATTGAGAAAGAGTAGATCTCTCCTAGTCCCTTGAATGTATACAACTCAAGCTTTCCTTTTCTTCTGCACTCTGGACAAACAGGTCGTGGTGGGAAGTAGTGAGTACTGCAAGTTTCACACTTGTTTCCCTCGATCCTGTACATCGATTTGATTCGTCTCCAGACTTGGGCAACACCTTGTTCTGCCATCTGATATCATCTCCCAACAATGTGAACTATGCTAGTGGCACCTGTACCACCTATGTTCACAGCAAGTCCTTTCTCTGCACCATCGACTTGACGTTTGTCTGCGTCACCTCTAAGCTGCAAAGCAAGCTCGACTATTTGTGCTACTCCGGTCGCCCCTATCGGATGACCTCGTGCTTTGAGACCACCAGAAGTGTTGACTGGGAATTTACCACCAATCTCGGTGATGCCTTCTTCGAGAGTTTTACCACCCTGTCCTTTCTCACAAATACCCACATCCTCGGTGAGCATGATTTCTCCAATTGAGAAACTGTCATGCAATTCTAAAACATCTATGTCCTTGAGTTCAAGGCTAGCTGCTTTTAGTGCTGACTTGGTTGAGGATACTACTGAATTGAAGGTCGTAATTGATTTCCTGTCATGTAATGCCAATGTATCACTCCTCTGCTTTGAGGTTTCAATGTAAACCGGAGTGTCTGTATATTTCTTTACAAGGTCCTCTCTGCACATCACAAGACCAGCAGCTCCATCTGTGATAGGTGCAGAGTGCAACACTCGTAGTGGATCTGCTAGCATCCCTGAGCCCATTACAACTTTTAGTGGAACTGCACGTTGAAACTGGGCTAACTCGTTGTGTACTGCATTAGCATGATTCTTTACAGTGGGCAATGCGAGATGCTCTTCTGTTGTGCCATATTCCTTCATGTGTCTCCGTGCCATGAATGCATAGAGCGCAGGAAAAGTGGCACCGAACATACCTTCCCATTCCCAATCACTTGCAACTGAGATTGTGTTCATTGCTTCAGTTTGATTTACGTCACTCATTTTCTCAGCACCGAGGACGAGCATACAATCATGTACTCCTGACTTGATTGCCATGTATGCATGGCGAATAGCAGCTCCACCACTGGCGCATGCTGCTTCAACACTATATGCAGGAATATGACCAAGACCCCCCTGGTCCACAGCAAGGGCACCAAGGTGCTCTTGACCAGTGAACCTACCAGCACTCATATTTCCAATAACCATTCCGTCAATATCTGAACCGGGAACTCCAGCATCAAAGATTGCGTACATTCCAGCTTCAAGAGATAGGTCTCTGAGATTTTTGTCCCAAAGCTCACCAAATTTTGCCATTCCAACTCCGGCAATTGCTACTCTGTTACTCATTCTTTGACCTCCTTAACCAAGTGCCTTGATCTTCCGCCTGAACTTAGCATATGTCGCATAGTCCACGTACGTTTTACGTTCAACATAATCATCAACTGTCGGAACCTCTCCACGACGCTCTTCGATTGCATCTTCAACTGTTATTGAGAATGCATCACTACCTGCGCCTGAGCCGTAAGCTACCATGAATATCTTAGAGCCAGGTTTAGCAATGTCAAGAATTCGTGCTAAGCCTATCATAGCTGAACCAGAGTAAGTGTTACCAATCTGGCGAACAACAAGACTGTCCTCAAGTTTCTCAGGAGGAACTCCAAGTTGTCTGCCCATTGCCACTGGGAACTTTCCATTTGGCATGTGGAAAACAAAGTAGTCGTAATCGTCGACTGTAGTCTTTGTCTTCCTGAAGAGTGATTTTGCACCTTCGCCTACATGTCGGAAGTATGCTGGTTCTCCAGTGAATCTTGCTCCATGACTTGGAAAGTCTTCACCCTCACGCCTCCAGAAGTCTGGAGTGTCTGTGGTGAATGATACTGTTTCCTCGATTGTGGCAAGTGGGTTCTTTAATCCAATTAGAAAAGCTGCACCGCCTGCTGCTGCTGAATATTCTAGCGCATCACCAGGTCTTCCCTGTGCAGTGTCTGAGCCAATAGCCAGACCAATTTTAATCATCTTAGATTTGACAAGTCCCATAGCCATCTGTATGCCCGCTGTTCCCGCCTTGCATGCGAACTCCAAGTCTGCACAAGTCATATCGTGTGTGCAACCAATCGCTTCAGCAACAATTGTACCCGTGGGTTTTACTGCGTAGGGGTGTGATTCTGATCCTACATATACCGCTTCGATATCTCTCGGGTCAATCTGTGCTCGCTTGACAGCGTTACGTGCGGCCTCTACGGAAATTGTGGTTACATCTTCATCGGGTCCAGGAACTGACTTTTCAAATACGCCAAGTCCTTTTGCGATTCTCCCACTAGCGTCACCCCAGACTTCTGCGATGTCTGTAGTTTTAATTCGATAACGTGGGACGTATACTCCATATCCTACAATACCAACCATTTGCAATTCTCTCCATATATAACAAATCGGTGAACGTCGAATTGCGTTACGTCATTATTTTACGTGTTTGCTTGCAACGTTCTTATGAATATTGCGTTGGCGCCACCGTTTTTTTTACGACTATTACCGATTGTTTTCCTTATCCTTAGTATTATGCCGACGTAAGATTGAGCTTACTCTAGCTATTTATGGCTAACGACTGGACAATGATGATTGTTGATTTCTAGATAGAGCTTTGCCGATTAATGCTATGTGAATTAACCTTATGAGGTTCGCCGCGAATATTCTATTAGTGGTTCCAATGTCAGATGCACTCAAGGAGAAACGCATTCAAAGAGTCATAGTGGAAGAATCGAAAACAGTTGCACAATTGCTTCTTGAATTAGAACTTTCTACAGATCATGTTGTGCTTGTTGATGGAAAGCGTGTGCCACTTGATTTTCAGATTAATGAAAATGAGAGTGTAGTTGTTCTTCCCCTCATCGCTGGTGGATAGATGTTATTCTAAATTATTCAGAAACTCTTGGATTGCAGGTTGTAGTCCTTTCTTACTGAGGTTGTTCAAAGTATCAACTTTCTGTCGTAGTGTTTGAGTAAGCATCTTCGAAGTACCAGAGCTAAATTGGGTTGCACGTTTTGGTGTCATTGCTACTTCTCTTGGCACTCCTAATTTCAATGCTAGCTCACGAAACATCAATTTCCTTGCTGGAGTCTTATTTGGGTCGATATTCAATGTGGCTGGTATTGTGAGAGATGTACTGGCAAACTCTTGGTCTAGAAAAGGAAAGAACGATTTAAGTCCATGAAAACCAATAGCACGCGTATCTCGTTGGATATTCACTTCGTCGGTGATAGAAATGTCATTCCAGAGAGCTTCCTCTACTTTCTCAGGACCATGGTCTATCATGAGCCTCTCGTATCTTGCATATCCTGCAAATAGTTCATCTGGACCCTGACCCGACACCATTAATTTGTAACCTAATTTTCGTGCCTCTCCTGCTGCTAAGAAGAATGGAATCGCTATTTCTACATCCATTCTTTTCCTACTCTTGATTGAACGAACAACTTGTGGAAGCGCATTCCATAATGATTCTGAATCAATCTGGACTTCAACATGGTCCAGTGACATAACCTCTGCCGCTTGAACTCCCTCTCTCTCATCGTGGGAACCTTTACATCGTGCAGTAAAGAGTAGCGTATCCTCACACACTCTACTTGTCATAAGCGCGGCAAGAGCACTATCTACCCCTCCCGAGAAGAGTACTGCACATCTTTCTGTTCCACGTAGATATTCAAAAGATCGCTCTAAATGAATCTTCAATGAGTTCAGAACTTCCTCAGGATTTGCATCACGCTGTACCTCTGGTCGCATTGCAAGACCTGCCATCTAAACCCAATATCCTCTGATTCTTTACTATGCCCAATTTACCGAAGGAAGAATTGGTAGATTAAGTGGGAACGTCTTGAAGCATAACCTCTTTGACACAGGTAATATTGTTCAATCGCTGATTGAAGGCGTCAACTTCAACATTCAATTGTTGAGGTGTGAAATAACATTCGTAATAGCATTGATCAGCTGCTTGACAAATTCCACTTGTAAAGAGAATGTCCTCAAGACCAACTTCCATGAAGACCATTGTGAGTTCTTCCAGGAAGCTCTTACTTAGTTTGTCAATCACGAGTTTAAGATACATTACACGTGAGCTATCAACAGGGTACATCTTTACGTTTCCATCTTTCATGATAAGAATGGTCAAACCATATTGATGACCGATCTTGTCGATGAAGTCTGCGGGTAGAGTAATGGTGTCACCCTTCTCAATTTTTAGAACCCTTGCCTGAGTCATATCGCCCTTGGTCAAATGTTTCTGCCTCCGGACAGTCAATTGGCTTCTTGTCAGTATTGATTATATCTCTTGTGGGATGGGCTAAAAATTATTTAGTTCCACCAAACCACCTTCGAATTCTGGTTAAAGCTTCGATTTCTGGCTTTTCAACAACGCGAAGATTCCATTTACGGTCTTCATCGCTAGTATATTCAAGAAATGCAACCTCACCTTCTGAACGTATTCTCTCCATCTTTTGGAGTTCACCGATTAACCATGCTTTTCTTGATACTGGCATTCTCGCAGTAGATACATCAAAAAGTGCTGGATGTAAATCAAATATCAGCGCTCTTTCTTTCATGTATTCAATGACACCTTCTTGTAGTGCCGTGCTGATTTTCTCTCTATCTGTAAAGAAGGAGGCTGCTACTGACATATTCGGGAACTTCTCTGGAATATTCAGTGCAAATTTGAACGACCTATTGAACTTGGATAGGTGTGTTGCTGCGTCCAGAAAGAGAATTGTTTCAGGTTTTCCTTCAAACTCGTCTTCAGAAATGTCAATGTCTGACCTAGCGAGGTCATCATCCTTTTCTATCATTGTTTGAATTAGTTGGTCTGTAACTGGTGGAAGGTCTTCTTCTGTAATTTCATCTAGAGATTCATAAGACATATCTTCGTCATCAATGTCTTTCATGTCCTTCTTCTTTTTATCATCGATTTTCCTAGGACGCCTATGTGGTGGAATGTATCCTATCTCTTCCACAAGATGTTGAAGCACCAATGGAAGAAATAGATCATATAGAGTACCTCTGGTTTCAATTACTAGAAGTATTGGTTTGAAAGAGCTTGCAGCTTCAATTAATCCTGATTTGAATTCTGGAGTATCATCGAAGAATTTTCTGACATTCTCTTCCGAATACCCTTTCTGAACTCTTTCGGTCCATTCGAGATAGACCTCTTTCATTTCTTGCTTTCTTCGATCCTTGACCAAGCTCATAAATTTGCCCAAATACTTCACTCCACGAGATACTGCTGTTGTAGGACTGATGAAGACTGTCATTAACCCAACTGCTTCTCCAGCATACTCGCTTGCTTCTGTACTTCGAATCCTTCCCATGACTTCTTCAGTGAGTGATGGTGGACCTAATTTTTCCACAAGAACTTCTATCATTCCGGGATAGTCTTCAAAGGACGCATCTGCGGGTGCAATATTTTCTCCTATAGGCGATGCATCTGACAGAACTTCAGAAAATACATTGGGTCGCTTAGCGAGCCAACTTAGTGGGATCTTCAAAGATGGATACTTATGAAGCCATTCTCGCTCAGTGTTTTTGGGTCCGAAGTAAAACTTGGTTGCATCCGGAAATAGACCTTCAAAGATTTCCATGAACTGGTCAAATCCAGGCTTGGTACTAAGTCCCATCTCTCCCTTTTCCATCGCATCTATTACAAAGATAAGACCCGATTCCTTCTTCTTAGCTATCTTTGCCATAGTCAACATAACTTGTTTTGGAGAGAGATAGAGAAGATCACTCTCAGCATATGGAGCATCGTAAAATGAGAAGAGCCCAAGACGTCTCCAGTCCTTCTTAGAAAGACTGGCGTTTGCCAGGTGGGAGAACCACTCATACCCACGTTTGTATCTCGGGATTGAATCTTCATCTATTTCTGAGTATGACATGTTCTACACCTGTATAAGGCCATAATGGCCTTGTGGGCTAATCTACAGTAGAGAAGTGATAAAGCTTTGTTATCAATCTCTTCGAATACTGATGATTGCAATCACAAGAGCCAGTAGGATTACGCCAATAACTGCGATGTATCTCCAGTCGAGGATGAATCCTCCAGGAGTGTATGGGTCTTCTGAACTTGTTAGAATTGTAGCTGCATTTCCAAATATGTTCAATAGTTCACAGGCTTCTCCAGCATATGCTAAGGAACCAACGTCTGCTCCGGGAAGATATCCCCATGAGCCATCTGCAACTTGACAATTCAAAATGAAATCAATCACCGTTGTTTCATTGACAGAAACAAGACCACCAGAAAACTCCAATAGTTTCAGAGCATAGTATGTAGATTTGAAATTCGGGTCTTCAGTATCAACTCCCTCTTCAAAACCACCAATGAAATCATCTTCAACTGAATCTGTAATTTGTCTCTCAAGAACCCAAGTGGTTGCAGCTTGAAGTCCAGGAACGGTAGTTATACTTGGCAACAGATCAAGTGCCATGATACCGGTTGCTGTTGCAGTAACTCCAATTGTGTCTGCTTCAGGACTTAGTTTGAACTCATCACCACTACGACAATTATTGATCCATTCAATTGTTGCAGTTTCATTTACAATATCCCAGGGATTAAGAGTTAGATCGTATGTATCAAGGAAATTTATGATGTAGAGCGCTTGATATGTAGATACAATATCCGGATTCCAACCTGGAACTTCACTAAAGGCTCCATCAGCTGTATAGGTACGATTAAGATGTACTAGCAAAGAATCCTTGTCGATATCGAGTGCTGAGATTCCAGGATAGTCTGCTTGATTCTTTAGAAGATCTAGTAGAATTATTCCCATCTTATTCATACTCATTGTAACAGGACCGAGTAGATATTCGCTGAAACCACCATATCTCTCCCAATCAACATCGGTGTAGTTCCCTGTCCGATCTATAGTCCATTGTCGTAGGAGGAACCCTTCCAAAACTTGAGTTAGATTGACCAGTGGCGGTCTGGTATCGAGACTTCCAAGCTCATCCAGAGCAAGAATAGCTCCATATGTCGCATCAACGCGAACAACGTCATCCGACGGAGGACTATATCCTCCTCTCTCAACGTCAAATCTCCCACTGATATAGGATCTTAGGGAATCAGATCTACTTGCTGCAGCTACAGGCTGTGCTGTTGCTGCGACTAACACGAGCATAAATGCGAATGCAATTGTAATTACCTTGACCCTTTTCATGTCGACATCCCGGTCAAATTTTAATGCAGCTGAGAAGGTGTACTCAGCGTGTTGAGCATCGGACTTTGAGGATGTTATTAACGTTTCCCATCATCAGGAGTCGTACTACTGGAGTAATTCTCTGAGCAAGAACGAATCATTGTTAAACGCAGACAGACTGATAAGATATTCTCACAATTATTGATATGGCAGTCGATGAAGCCATTATTACTATCGGAGCTTACGCGATGAAGAGACGGTGAGCAGCTGAGACTTGCCACTCCTTACTTTTACTATGCGTAACCTAATGGGCCTCTCTGAATTTGTCTGATATATGTATAAGCTGAATCCGCAGCTATAGCACCATGGCCAACTGCAACTGCTATTTGTTTCATGGACTCGACAACATCTCCTGCAGCAAAGACTCCTGGAATATTGGTAGATTGTTTCGAACAAATGAGAATCTCACCCCGTTCATTTGTTTCTACACCAATACTCTTTGCCAGTGTACTTTCTGGTTTTGAACCAAGTGCAATGAATGCACCTTCTATTTCAAGAGTTGTCTGTTCATTCGTCTTCACATTTTCAAGAACAAGCGCATTGACGAGATCATCACCCTTGATCTCTTTTACAACAGTATCCCAGATAATTTCTACATCTGATTTGAAGACATAATCTTGAAGAATCTTCTCAGCTCTAAGTTCATCTCGTCGATGTATAAGATAGACCTTCTTAGTTACTTCAGCTAGATAGAGTGCTTCTGTGACGGCAGTGTTTCCTCCGCCGACAACAGCTACGGTCTTATCTCTAAATAATGGACCATCACATGTTGCACAAAATGAAACTCCACGGCCAGTAAGCATCTCTTCACCGGGAACACCTAGGTGTTTGTGGCCCCCGCCTGTTGCTATTACGATAGCTTTAGCCCGATAGACTCCACGACGAGTATCAAGTAGAAAATCAGCATCTTCACCTTCACGCTCGATGCTGCGTACATCAGTGATCTCCTTGATGAATGCTCCACATTTTTTCACTTGCTCTTTCATTTTGGTTGCAAGTTCAATTCCTACGATGAAAGTATACCCTGGATAATTCTCAATACCTGGACTTGTGGCTTGTGCACCACCAAGAACTTTCCCTTCAATTAGAATGGTCTTGAGTCCGTATCTTGCTCCATAGATAGCCGCTGTCATTCCAGCTGGTCCGCCACCAATGACAATCAGTTCCCAGTCTAAGTCCTCTGTCAATTCGATTTCTCCGTTGTAATAGTCCCTGTAATGCAGTGAAAAATCATCAATAGTGCTTAATCATTCTTTCCCGTGTGGCACTCGATTCCAATCGCTGATAATTTATCACAATCTAGTGGTGAATCAGGTTTGAAATCAACACCACTGGTTGGTTTCAGTAGATCTGACATTCTGGTGAAACTCACCTCACGTATTGGTAATCTGTTTCTATGGTAGAGGAATGTTCCTTTGCGAAAACGCTCTGGGTCATAGCGGAAAGCATGTCCCGGAGTTACTACAAGCACATGATCCACCTCTGTCAGACTTTCCCATGGCCATGCTGAATCATTGAATGATTCTATGATGATAGTATCTGCAGTCTTTTCAATCTCAGCAAATGCTTCAGAAACGTGGCTCTCAAAATGTTGATTCTCAAATTCCTGAAATGTTTCAAGATTGTCTGCTGAGAAGATACTTGAGTTGTGAGATAGCTTTCCCATCTCATCAAGACCGATGATTACTCTCTCTTCTTCTACAAGTGAATCTGCAATGAGCATGGTTGTATCAAATCCATCCTCCACGGGTCTACTGAATCTC
>Ga0114923_10000354_pt1 | contig 38509 bp, 32 predicted proteins | sample SumtaG_FD_89578 | JGI IMG/M metagenome (GOLD analysis project Ga0114923, IMG submission 89578) | Deep subsurface microbial communities from Indian Ocean to uncover new lineages of life (NeLLi) - Sumatra_00157 metaG | ecosystem: Environmental > Aquatic > Marine > Oceanic > Sediment | place: near... | reverse complement strand
ACTGATTGGAAAAGAAGTCCTAGATAACCGAGCTAGAAGAATTGGCATTGTTAGAAGCATAAGAATAGCTCTTCATCCAACTCGTTCAGAACTCATCGTGAAAGGCGCGGAAGTAGAGTTTCCTATTGATTTCTCAAAGGTCGATGCTGTAGGTACTGTTGTACAACTCAATTCAGTAGTGAAAGACGCTGAAGAGATCGAGGTTCATGATGTCATTAGACTTCAGAAAGAAGTTCTTGATGATATCAAATCCTACCTTGGTACACGATAGACGCTTCAGACCCCTTTTCGAAGGGTTAATTATCACAATTGACTCTTTTCCACATCTGGAGGTACGTCTATGCCCATCACTGTGGAAGAACTTGCGCAGACAATTGATCATACTGTACTGAAACCGGAAACGACACGAAGTAAAGTCAAACAGCTTTGTGAAGAAGCAATGGATTACAATTTTGCAGCAGTCTGTATCAATGCAGTACATGTCGAGTATGCTGTGGAGCTGCTCAAAGATAGTTCAGTCAAAATATGCTGTGTTGTTGGATTTCCTCTAGGAGCGACCCTCTCCGAAGTGAAAGCAGCGGAAACTCGGGCGGTTGTAGCATTAGGTGCTCATGAGGTGGACATGGTAATGAATGTCGGAGCACTTCGTGATGAGAATTTTGATCTCGTGAAAAGCGATGTGGAAGCAGTGGTTGCAGCTTCTGGTGATGCCCATGTAAAGGTCATTCTGGAAACTGGCCTTTTGACGGATGATCAGATGATAAAGGCATGTCTAATCTGCAAAGAAGCAGGTGCTGATTTTGTCAAAACCTCTACTGGATTTGGTCCGATGGGTGCAACACCTCATGACGTCAAAATCATGCGTGACACCGTGGGAAAGGAAATGGGTGTAAAGGCTGCAGGAGGCATTCGTAACTTCAAGGAAGCAATCAGAGTCATAGATGCGGGTGCAGACCGAATCGGAACTAGTGGTGGGATTGGAATAATCGAGGATTACCGCTGGGCTCAGTATAGCGATTCATGGATGCAGCCTGACAAGCCATGCTGGACTTGTCCAAGTCGAATGGCAAACATCGGAAAACAACCCAAGGAAGTGTATCTTTGGTACAAACAACGATGTCTGACATGTCCAGACAAGGAGCACAACGTCTTTACAGATTAGGAGGAATGATGAATGTCTGATACTTCTCAACCATATTCAAAGGCTGACTTACTTTATGTTTCATTGACTGATGGTACAGTTACTCGTGAACCCATTCCAGAAGACCTCTACAAAGAATATCTTGGTGGTCGTGGTCTTGGGGTCAAATTACTTTATGATAATCTTGCTCCTGGAATTGATCCTTTATCTCCTGACAATTGGTTAATTTTTGCAGTTGGTCCTTCTACTGCAACATCGGTCCCTACAGCTGGAAGGTTTGTAGTTATTACAAAGTCTCCCGCAACTGGAACTGTTTTCGATTCACATGCAGGGGGCTATTTTGGCGCTCAGTTGCGTCGTGCTGGGATTGCAGCGGTGATTGTAACTGGTGCATCTGACTCACCAGTCTACTTGTGGATTAATGACGATGAGGTGGAAATTCGTGATGCCTCCAAAGTCTGGGGAAAGAATACCGATGTTACCACAGATGAACTGATCAAGGCTACTGATGAAAAGGCCCAGGTTGCTTGTATTGGTCCTGCAGGTGAGAATCTGATTAATATGGCAGCTATCATGACTGACAAACATAGGGCTGCAGGAAGAGGTGGCGTAGGAGCTGTAATGGGTTCTAAGAAATTGAAAGCAATCGTTGCTAAGGGAACAAAGAAAGCTGGAGTAGAAGAACCCGAGAAACTTCAGGTTGCTGTTGCCCGTGCTCGACGTCTTATCAAGAAGAACGGAGTCACTAACAAATCTCTACCAGTTTATGGAACTCCTGTTCTAGTGAATGTAGTAAACGAGCTTGGCATGCTTCCAACACATAATTTCCAAGAGGGTACATTCAACGATGCGGATGGAGTTTCAGGAGAAAAGCTACTGGAGCGCTTATCTCGGAAGAATTACAACTGTCACGGATGCCCCATTGGCTGCGGACGTATGAGCCGTGCTCGTGGGAAGGATGTCGGTGGTCCAGAATTTGAATCGATTTGGTCACTTGGTCCTCAGTGTGGTATCAATGATTTAGAGTGGATTGCAATTGCAAATGATTTGTGCAATCTCCTCGGTATCGATACGATTTCTGTGGGCAGTACACTTGGGTGTGCAATGGAATTAGTTCAGAGAGGTAAATTGGAACACTCACTCAGATTTGGTGATACAACAGGTATTCTCGAATTGATAGAGGATATAGCCCATGCTCGAGGTTTAGGTGCTCAATTAAGCAAGGGTTCAAAGATATTTGCTGAACAATATGGTGCTCCCGAACTAGCTATGCAGGTCAAGGGCCTCGAGATACCCGCGTACGATCCACGTGGTGTTCAGGGACACGGTCTCGGATATGCTACATCAAATAGGGGTGGCTGTCACCTTCGTTCCTACCTAATAGGACCGGAAGTAATGGGCAGTCCAGTGCTTGTTGATAGAGATAGCACAGAAGGAAAAGCAGACTTGGTGATTCTCTTTCAGAATCTATCAGCTGCAATGGATTCTATGGTAGTTTGTCGCTTCACGAATTTTGCTTGGACAGTTGATGACTACGCTGATATGCTTGCAGCAGGAACTGGCTTACCAATTGATGGAAAGGAATTGCTTAGAATAGGATCTCGTATCTGGAATCTAGAGCGATTGTTCAATAACCGTGAAGGATTCACCAAGAAAGATGACTTACTCCCACCCCGATTCTCAACTCCTCTTCCCGACGGAGGTTCTAGGAAGCGAGTATCCCATTCTGAGGAAATGCTTCCGGAGTACTACTCTCTGCGAGGGTGGGACAAAGAAGGGAACCCAACGCCAAAACTACTGAAGGAGCTAAACATCCCTATCGAAAGGTGAAAATGAGAACATCTGCAGATTTTGAGTAGAACAATGGGAGTTGCTCCAACTGGCTAGAGGAAAACATAGTCGCAAGAAATTCCGACGAGGCCATGCACCATATCTAGCTAAGATTAGGTTCTACTGGTGCGATGTTTGTAATGTTCCACGAATTGCAGAAACTGAATGTAGTGTTTGTGGTTCACCAGCCAGAGAGGTGAAACTCTCTCCACCAGGCGATCCATTTCCTGCAATGGAAGGGCATCTTCAGCGAGCTATTCATGCAATTGACGCACAATTTGGGGAGGGTGTAGGCCAAGCTTTGCTCCCTTCATCAAAGACCATGGTTCTGAACAAAGTATCATCACTCGATGCAATGTATGAGATCATCGTGGATGGATATATGATTGGTCGACTCCGTTTTGATATCCCTAAACGAGGTTACACCTTCCTGCTCTCTCGTGAAGGTGCACGCAGAATTGGGAAGATCAGCAAACAGAAATGGGTTTCAATTCATGATGGAGTTCTTCAATATCTGAAGGATGGAGCAAACCTAATGCTGCCTGGAGTACAAGGTTGCGACTCAGGAATTGAAGTTAATGACGATGTTTGGATTGTCGATTCAGAAGGCAAGGTTGTAGGTTCTGGTATTGCAAGAATGAGCGGAGAAGAAATGGCCCAAGGGTCTAAAGGATTTGCAGTGAAAATACGTGAAGTATCGGATTCCACAGAACCAGACCTGAATGAAAAACAAACCACTTGGGATGATGCTGTTAGAGCGAATGAAAGAGACCTTGAAACCATCGAGAAAGAAGCAACATCTTTTGTCAATCGAGTCATTGAACGTAATGGAGACCTACCTCTAGTAGTTGGTTTCAGTGGTGGTAAAGATTCTCTTGCAGCTTATCTCGTAGTCGAAGTAGCAACAGGGAAGAGTCCTCCGATATTCTTCATGGATACGGGTCTTGAACTTCCTGAAACAATTCAATTCATCAAGTCATTCGCAGAGAAACGTGATGTTGAAATCATCGGAGAGAAGGCGGGAGACCAATTCTGGGAATCTATTGATATTTTCGGACCTCCTGCAAGGGACTTTCGTTGGTGTTGCAAGGTTCTCAAATTGGGTCCTGCAGCAACATCCATCGCAGAAATGATAGGACAAGAAACACTATCGTTCATGGGGCAGAGAAAATTAGAATCATTCCAACGATCTATTGAACCACGAGTTACTGAGAATCCATGGGTTCCTGGACAGATATCTGCTAATCCCATACAGAATTGGAACGCACTGGAAGTATGGTTGTATACATTCCTGAAGAATGAAGATTTCAATCCACTTTACAACAGAGGGTATCATAGAATGGGATGCTATCTATGCCCCGCATCACCTCTAGCTGAACTAGAGAGCCTACGACATACTCATCCTGAGTTCCATCAAAGATGGGAACAAAAGATGAAGGAATGGGCTGAGAAATATGGATTTCCTGATGAATGGTATGAACTTGGATTTTGGCGTTGGAAAACCCTTCCTAAGGGGCAGATGGACCTGGTAAATAAGCTGGGTCTTGAGATATCGATAACTCGACAAAGTCCTGGTGAAAAGATTGAGCTGAATGTCACAAAGGGTATTGCTCCTTGCACAAAGTCTGGGTTCAGTTTAGAAGGTGCTTTCACAGCAGGACTTGACCTTAATCGAGTTTCTAAAATCATGCCAATATTCGGTAAGACAAAACTTTCGGAGGAACTTGGAGTTCTTCGTAACATATCTGGTGAGAACCACATCTCCCTCTTTAGTTCAGGATCTGTTGTTGTTCGTGGGCCTGATGAACGGTCAGTGGAAAAACTAACAGAAAAACTAGAACGAGCAACAAAGCGAGCTTTACTCTGTCAGGCATGTGGGTCATGTGTTCCTCAATGTGAATATGGGGCATTGAATCTGGATGAAGGTAAGATTAGTGTTGATGAAGAGAAATGTGTTGGTTGTCTTGAATGTGATACTTGGCCCTGTCCTACCTATCTAGCATGAAATCAGTTTGATCTTGAACTTCTATCATTCAGCAGCTATATTACGCCGTCGTGAAGAATGATGTATATTACCGTTGTTACGCATGGATGTAAAGATGTCTAGCAAAGATAATATACAGGGCGCGTGCCCTCGACACAGGTTGATAGAGAAATGCTTGCTGCGATTAGTCTTAGCATATATGAACATAGAAAGTACTTGGTGCTTACTCTAGTCATATCTTTAATTGCTATTCCAATCGCTGACACACTCATTATTCAAAGAGATCGAAACCGAAATGAGATGTATGGAGAGGCTTTCTGGATTTACGGTTTCACAGTCTATGACATGAATGATACACAGCTGGCAACAGAACTAGAACATTTAGGATTCAACGATGGCAATCATACACTTCCTGCGTATCTTGGTGGAGTGAAATATGAATATCCTATCTTTGGACTGATATTTTTTGCAATAGCGACGTGGTTATTCCCAGGTACGGGTGGGTTACAGCCCTTATGGTTGAATTTCCTTCTCGTATTGGTCTTCAATCTCAATCTTGCATTGATTGCTATTTTACTCAAGGAGAAACTCTACAAAGTCCATTGGGCACGGATGTTCTTTGGAGGATACTTCATCTATGGACTTGTTATGTCTGCAGGTGGTGGAAAGCTCGAACCCATAGTCGACTGCCTATTTCTGATGTCATTAGTTCTCTGGAAAGAACATCAAAAAGGTAAGTCCATGTTCACCCTTGGTATAGCAGTACAGACCAAAATCTATCCTATCGTTGCACTTCCTGCATTTTTCCTAGCAAGTCCAGCATCCTCGGTCTGGTTTCTAGCTTCTCTATTTCTGACAGTAGTTCCAGTAATTATGGGTGCTAGTTTCGAATCTCTCGTGTCGCATATGCTGAATCTATCAGGTTATAGTCCGTTTATTGTGAATCCAATGTATCCAGGGCTCGCAACGGGGACTCCAATCTTAGATAGTCCTCCTGAAACGTATCTATGGTTACCAGCTCTGATCCCTCTTGTCATCTATTCATTCTTCGTGCTATCGACATTCAACAGATTTCTCCCTGTAAAATCAGAGTTTATGGAGAAGTCGCCATGGCAGAAGTTAGTTTCTCTAACGCCGTTGTACCTGTATGCATTTCCATTCATCCTTTTCTTCATGTTCCGGTGGGTGATGCCTTGGTACCTCTATTGGTTGGCTCCTGTTGTATTGCTATTTGAAAAGGAAACGCACGCAGTCGCGTATATGAAACAGATAGCACTGATAGGACTACTGTATCTCCTTGGAATGGCTGTAAACTGGCCTTACTTCATCTCTGGACCAATACCAGAATTCGTAGAACACTTTCCGTATGACTGGAATTCCATTTACGGATTTATTCTTGTAGGAGTTTTAGCAGCAGGAGCTTTTCTAGTGTGGAGATGGGCGTTTGATAGTAGAGAACGAAAAGCGGAACTGTATCGTGCTGCAGAGGCACGAGGTGAACTCATCATCTAGAGATCATCGGGGTCTACCGTTCTCTCTATAGAAATCTATGATTCGCTTTCGAATCAGAGTAGACGAACTTAGACCATCAGCCACAATCTTCTCCAATCGGACAATCTTGGTGTGAAGTCCTATATCTGAGATACGCTGTTCAAGATGTTCTAAATTGGTATATTGATCATAACCAAGGGCGATGATATCCGGTTTAGTTTTAATGACAATTTCTGTGTGATCTTCCGTATCAAGACCGATAAGTGCTTGATCTACAATTCCAAACGATTCTACAAGTCTTCTCCTTTGTTCTTGGGGAAATACAGGTGGAGCACCACGCTCTCTCTCTATTGTCTTATCAAGGGCAAGAATTACGATTAGCTCTCCATCATCACCAGCTAGTGATTTGGCCTGTTCGAGATATGCAAGATGCCCTAAATGAAGGATGTCGAATTTACCTGCTGCAAGAACTCGCTTACCTGTCATTGAACCTGCACCTGCAGTGAATTTGAATTAGGATAGATCTCACAAATTTGTAAATAATTGCTATTGAAAATTGTAAGAAACATTGTAAGATTTTCACTTAGATAATTACCTATTAATTCTGATGGTGTGGCTTAGTAACACAAAGATCATCAAGGTATCCATTGGTCGTGCTACTACTGTGTGTTCCGATATAGTAGAGAAAAGTATTGTTCATCTTGTGATGAGCTTCTCGCCTCTCATCACCCTGACACACTCCTTCACAGCCTTCTCCTTATCCTCAGCACTAAGATTGAACGCATCAAGGTGGTCCCTAACCATACTCACAAAAACCTCCCTGTTAACACGTCCAAACTGTCTGATATCATGCAGGTGCCCAGTGACAGGAATTTTATGAGTCTCAAGCTCTGAAGCCAAGACCACATAGAGAATCCGTCCACCTGTTGAGTCCTGGTCAATGGTCACTCTATCCAACTCGACCTCGGTCTTGTCTTCGCTTACTCCAGACACCTCGATCGATGCCGCTATCTCCCCTTGTATCTCTGCTAATAATCCCCTGTCCACAGTAATTCCAGCTTTCTTCAAGAAATCCTTCATCTCACGTTCGAGAAGCTCCTGTACTTCAGACTCATCTCGCAAGGCAACATTCTGTTCAGCAACCCTTCTCTCCTGTGTCTGTCCAGTATTCTTCTCCCTTATTCCTATTGTCACGCATTCTGGCTCGATAGCGATGTAGGGTGTCCACCGGTCAGGGCTTTGCAGATACACTCCGGGAAGACTTGGGTCATACTTGTGTCCCAATTCCGCTAGCATCATGCGGAGATGCCAGGACTCTCTCACTTCTTCATTACAGTCTTTTCTGACTATTAGATCGAAGGTGTGGGTAACCCATTGTTGTCCTTCCTTTGACCAATAGACCAATTCCTGAGAACCCAAGAGAGACCGTGCCTGGGCATCAGTAAATCTGACATCCATGAGCTCTCTCAGTTCCGGTGTGAGAGTGTGTGGAGTATCAACATGGACCCTCCAGCAAGACCCATGGTGCAATCCAGGCTCATTACTGATATGCATAGGTTCTCCCAGTGAACTTCTAGATCCAAAGAGGTAGCGATGTTTAATGGTCCGAGCTAAATGATGACTTCTCTTTATGTCCTCTAGTGAGATGTGTTTCAAGGGGCAGGTCCATGGATCGTGATACAGCTCTATGGTAATATCAAACTCCTTGGCAGCATGTAGCAGGTCCCTTGCTGTAGGAGGCATCTTCAGGTTCATCTTTGGAAAGGGATTCTGTCTATCAACCCACGGTCTGAGTAATGCAACATCATCATCATACGAGATGTCTTTGAACCTGTTCCAGATCAATCGGTGTCCATTGACCATGACAGGTTCGCACTCGTTATCAGGGCGTCTGAGGATTTCCAGCAGGTCCGCTGTTCTGTTGATCAGAAGTTCCCCAATCATCTCTTCGGAATTTTTGTCCGTAAAGATGACCCTGTACATCTCATTTTTAGTATCAAGTACTACCTTGCAAGTGGCAGATATGCTTCCCTCTAGCCCTTTGTGCAGAATGAATGTCGCTCTCTCTACCATATCTTCTATCTTATGAATAGGTTTCCGAACACCATCATACTCGATAGACTGAAGATGCGAATCTGCAGAGAGGGTTATAGTGCGCACTAGGGTCACATCCTCAAATCGTCTGGTTGTGTAGCGGATATTACCAATAGGAAGCCATCTTCTTCGCTTCTCGTCATCTATCCAGAGGACCTGCTCTCCGTGTTGGTCTGCGACCATTATTCGTAATTGAGTTTCATCACCCTGTAGCCTGGCGTACCAACTCAGAAGGTTCAGGTCACTCTCACTCCAATAGGTTCCCTCCGAAACCATCTTGTGAAGGGTATCAATGATTGAGAGGGAGGGGTCGATACCCCTTGGGTTCAGAAGTGCTGCATTCATGTCATTGGTCCCTGGTGTCCGTTGGAATAACAACCAGAGAAGAGTGGAGCCAACAGCTCCTGAAGAGGGCAGAGCAACCAATTGTCCAAACCTAACGTTGGTCAAAGATACCTGAAGGTCAATGGACCTGTTTTGGTTAACTATCCGATGATGCAATCGTTTCAAGAGCCTGTGTCTATCAAGTACTGATTTTCCGGTAATGTGGCTCTTGGGATATACTGGTTTCAATCCTAGACCAATAAACTGCCATGGTAGTACATATTCCCATAATACCGTCAACGACCCCGAATAGGCTACCTCCGGGTTAGGACCTAGAGCTGCAAGAATCAGGAAGAAGAGATGATTTCCTGTGATCAAGAGAACATCAGGGTGCTTGTTCTGAATAGCGGCCACATGGTTTCTCTGGACTCTGGAAAGGTATCTTGGAATGGTAGCGCGAGAAGGAAGTAACCGCCCCCAGACCTGCTTGCTCAATGGGTTGGTTTCCAGGACCTGACGAATGAGTCGGAAACGGTTCATGAGGGATTTCGTATCTTCTGATTCAATCACCTCACCGATATTTTCAAGCACTTCTGATATCTGGTCAAAGAGCTCTTTCAAGTGGCTTTCATCATCTTGCTCCAAGAACTTGATTGTGTCCCTCATGTGTCGAATCTCAGTAAGTGCGAGCTTGTGGTAGTCTACCTCCTTTGAAGAAAGATAATACTCTGTGGGAGGGCGCGTGGTTCTCTTTTGTAGAGGAACATCAAGCTTCATCTGCCTGCATTCTCTTCTTCGATTGATGTCAGCTATCGGTAATAGAGGCTTGACCCGCCCATCTTCCTCCTCCTTCTCTGTACGGACCTGAGTAGGCATGAATGTAAGCCTTGGTCTGGACTCTTGAGATTCATCGTACTCTATTGATACTTTTTCAATATCAAGATCAAAGTTCGAGTGTGGTCCTGGATTGTACTCGTGTTGGGTTAATAGATGGGGGATGAGTTCCGAAATCCGTTTCATTTGTTTCTCTATGTACCAATTGCTTTGTTGACCAACTACTCCACCACTTCTGTAATAGGCGTCAGGTATCTTTCGCCCACCAGATTGAAAGTCCTGTCCCCAACCTCGTAATGGTTCGATCTCAACTATCTTCCATTCAAGTGGTCTCTCAGGTTGCTCAATGAGAATACCACGTTCATGGTAATTGGTAGATACTCTTGCTCCGGACCGGTCAGGCGGCATGGCAACATTCCAGACTATTGTGTCCACAATGTTCTGCCATAATGACCCTTGATAGAATGGAGCTACACACCTTGTCGAATAAGTAATACTACTCTGTGCAATAGGTACCGGACGTGCAAACCACACAGTAGTGCTCTTGACTGGAATTATCTGTATGATAGTTGTCACAATCTCCTCAAGATATTTTTGATGTGAATCTGGAGTACTTCGTCGAAGAGCCTCCCATCCTGAGACTGCAATGATAGGATTCGAGCTATCGCTGAGCATATTCTGTATCCATGTTCTAAGAGAACTAATGGGCGCTCCTTCATAGATATATTCGTGCACTCGGTCAGAGAGGTCTTTCATCTGAACCCTATCTCTGAAGAACCGTTTGATAGAGTCCGTTTGAAACTTATTTCGGAACTGCTTCTTTCTCAGAACGGGGTCTGAATATTCACCAACCAGATCAAGCCAGAACACATCACGATGGCGTCTTCGTGCAAGACCATGTACATATTCTAGACCGTGCCATCGTTCTGCAATGGCTGCCGCAGACTGAGAGGGAGCGCTTCTTCCCGGAACAGTGAGATAGAGCACAAACTCTTTCTCATCCTCAACCCGTTTCTTGAATGGTTTCAGAGGAATTGGAATATCTAATTCTTCAGTTTCAGTAGTAGGTCTGGTGACTGAGAGAAGTTTCATGGCAATTCGGAGGTTCTTGTCCTTCTCAGAGGGGACGAGAAAATCGCCTGCTGATATTGTCCCATCAACACATTTGTTGTATGCCTTCAATACCAGAGGAAGTATTGCTTCACTGATGTCCTTCCAGCTCTGGTGCGAGTCAACGACCAACACAGCTTTCACAAGCCTCTTCTGAGCATCAACGTCCTTCCACATCACACTCTTGTAGTCACTGAGAGTTGCTTTCTCATACGCATTTAGCTGCTCTTTTTCATACTTGTCTGGGGTGTTTGAAAGAACATTAGTCCATTCCTCAGAAGTCATCGCCCGATGTTCTAAGACAAATTCGCGAAATACATTCTCCTTGTCTGTAGTACGTGATTCTATTCCGTAGATATCAAAATCGAAAGCATTCTTTGTCTTCAGGTCAACGATCATGAAGGGTTCACAGACTACGACTGAAGGTGCTCCATCAACTCGTGTCAGTTGCTTCGCACGAGCAAGAACGAAATCGATACGTCCTCTTCCACCATCAACAGGGACCTCTGAGAGCAGGATGAGTCCGCTGTTGTCATATGCCATCTCTGTTCCGTGGTAGATAACTCCATTGAAACTGAAGGGGCTCTGAAAGTTCTTGCCTACAAATCTATGAACTCTAACTCCTAATTTTCTGCTTTGCTTTTGATACTCTCTCAAAAGTTCCAGTGAGTCTTCAATATCCAGAGTGTCATTCTTTAACAGAGCATCTAGATTCTGTAAAGGCTCATCCAGAACTGCTCCGTCTTTCTTAGCTTCTGTGATAGCATCTTGTAAGATATGACCCTCTGTTTCCTCTTCCTGTATCTCTTCTGAGACCTCAACAACCTCTTCAGGAATTAGGTTAACCTCTGAAGGAGTTTCATACGTAACAGATTCCATGACCTCTGATGTAATTGACTGACGTTGACCGTTCCTTGTTCCGTACTCGCTCTTTATCTGTTCTACAACGACTCGGAGTTCCTTGAGTCCATATCGAACGTAGTTTGGTCGACCGGACCTTCTCTCTGTATACACGTAGTCCAAGAAGGGAATGAGTCTATAGAGGAGTGCATCAATGTACTTCTTGGCATCCTTTAGAGGAACCCCATACTTCAGACACTGTCGTGCAAGTTCCATCAATGGGCTCCTTATCATATCTGCAAAATCAAGTTCTGGAATGTGATTGTGTCTGACCGGGTATGAGGGAGTCTTTTTGGATCCATGATATCCATAATAGGACGAGCCATCCTCCAATTCAATATCGATAGGTTTTGGAAATATATGTCGCGCCTTCGTAACATCACGCAGTCTGCTTCCAGAATAGTCCCAGAGGTTATTGAGATACTTCTTGTTTCCCTCTTCTCGTTTCACTCGTTTTGTTTCTGTGTTACCATATCTTACAGAGGTCTTTAGTAGAATACGTGAGAAGTTCCTTCGTACATTGTTTTCTGCAACGAGTAATTTAGAAGCATCGGGGTGACCCTCTTCTACTGTCTGTTGGTATTCCTGTTTTGCTTTATCCCAGACCTTTGCCATTCCTTTGATCCTGTTCCCCTGACCAAAGTACAGTGGTTTTGCCTTGCCTGTAGCCCTATCTCTTGCTAAGGCAAGAGTGATCGACATTGCCATCTTGAACGCTGTAGTAAGAATTCTAGCAGGATTTCGTGGGTACAGGATATTCGTCACAAGGCGTTATTGTAAAATAAGATAATAAATTCTTCGGGCAATTCGACTATATGTAAATATTGTTTTAATGGAATACTTACGACCTATTCAATACTTAAACGAATTACACTCTTGCAGTCTTAATAGATTTATATATCAATTTACTAGAATAATGTACGAGTACATAACCGTTCTTGAAAACAAGAATGGGAGTGAACTCAGCTGACCAGAAATGGGTCAGAGATTTATATATCAAAGGCGAAATTACGATGGCTCGGTCCAAGGGTGCGACAATCTCGGTAAAGGTTCCGATAAAGTGGGAATCTATGACCGATAGGACTAGGCAGAGGCTTAGACAGACCGTTGGACGGGACACTAGAGTTATTCGTGCATTTCTTGGAATAATAGAACAAAATGAAAACAAGTTGTTAACAGGTAAGAACAGAGATAGAATTGATGATGGAAAACTAGACAAGCTCACGATGACTGCACTCAAGGTCAAATCCGGAGCTAGTCAAAGATTGACCGTTCCACATGACTTCAAGGTCCGATTTCCCCGAATCTCCCAGAATGAGATAACTGAGTGTCGGCAGACTGCTGTTGCTCTCTATGAGAGTTATCTCAACTTGAGAAAAAAGAAGGGTTGGAATGCGTCACGTCCCACGTCAATCAATGGTACACGAAGGATACCTCGATGGGTGTTCTCTCAGAGATTCAAGTTGGTTGAAAAAGTAACTTCTGCTTCTCGATGGTGGCTTGCTATCAGGGACGCTCTTGACTCAGCACCTGAGAAACGATTCCGTCATGATCGATTGAGTATTCCTCTCAAGATATCCCCATATCATCTAAATCAGATCAGACGGGGTGAAGTGAAGGCAGTTCAACTCTTCACTGATAGGAAGAGGAAGTGGTGGGTGACCATTGCGATTAGGATTCCTATTGACGATTCTCCAGAAGATTCTCTTCCTGTTGCTATTCTTGGAATAGACCTTGGGATAGAGAAAGCAGTCGGTGCTACCATTCTCACTCCTGAAAAGACAAGAGCGACCCGCTATTTTGTCCAGAGGGAGAAAGTCAAGGTCATCAAGAAATACGATATACTTGTTGCAGACCTCCAGCGAGAAATGTACACTCGAAGAAATAATGGATTGTCGTCGGATAGGGTTGCTGAGAGGCTCCGTCAAATGCGTTCCAAGAGAGAGAATGTCGCTAAGGAGTACGACCGTGTTCTTGTGCGTCAGCTTCTTAATCACATCGCCGAATTGTCCAAGAAGTACACACTCTACGTTGCCATTGGTCGCCTGAAAAATATACGAATGCGTGCAAGAAAAGGAAACTACCGTGGGCGAAGGTTCAGGGGAATGATTCATTCCTGGGCTTTTGCTCGGATAACAGATAGTCTGAAACACGGACTTGCTCAGCTTGGCTGGAAGGTCAAGGGAAAGGACCCTCGATTCAGGGCAGTTCCTGAAGGATGGACCTCCATCATTTGTTGGAAGTGCGGAAGCAAGGGGAAGAGACCCAAGCAGAACTACTTCCACTGTCCATCCTGTGGTTACAGTATCAATGCTGATCTAAATGGTAGTGCCAACATTGCAGCACGCTTACTTACGCTCACAAAGTCACTGCACTCTGTGAGAGGACTAGGTTTGTGGACTAGAACGGTTGCTCGAAGAACAACTAATCGACGTGCGCGTCCGAAAGCCCAAAGGAGAATCTCGAAGAGATTGTCAAAAGGGAAGTCCTTACTCTCCACAAAAGAACCATCATCAGGTTCTGGGGAGTCCGCGGCTGTTCACTTTGTCCAGTCGGACCTTCATAGTTTTGGTGACAAAACTAGGATGAGTGATAATGACCCCGCCGTGGCAAAAACTGTGGAAACTCTCTCTGTTGTTGGAAGTGATGTGCCAGAACTACAACAGGAGAAGGAAGCCAGGTCTTCAGGAGGGATCCCATCCCGATGAACGTTGACAAAGCTCTTGCTAATTGTGAATTCTTCTGGAATTTGCAAGGTGGTGACACTGGCAAGAGAAGGGTAGAACATAGAAATTACTTACAGTTGAGGTTCACTCACCATCCAATGTAAGATTTAGGTTATTAGTCCTCATCTACCGCTAGGAATTCGGTTCCTTCAGAAATTACTTCAATCCTTCGCTTGGTCTTTGTAATCTGGCTGACATGCACGAGACCGTTAATCTCCAGTTGCAATAATGCAGCATTCAGTTCAGCATCGCTAGGTTCGGTTCCAAGCTCCTTTTTTAGTGCTCGAATGAGCTCGTCATCTAGGATGACTCCACGACGTTTCTTAACGATTTGAACTACCAAGTTTGTTATGGGAATTGCATTCCAAGGTGCCATTCATTTTCACCATCTGATATTATCCGTACATTGATGCTGTTGCTGGATCTGTTTCTGTGGCTCTACGAAGAATCTGATCCAGTTTTCTGAATCGTTCAAGCATTTCTTTGGTTGTTGAAGCATGAACATCTTTCAAAGCCAATTCAAAGTGCTTAGCTGAAACTATTTCGATATCCATGTTCTCTCTGAGAGCTCGCATTCCTGCCTCTCTACAGATTGCTTCAATATCTCCACCAACATAGTACTCTGTAGCTTCTACCAATTTGCTGATATCTACATCATCCGCTAAAGGCATATCTGCAGTGTATATATCAAAAATTGCTTTTCTGCTCTTTTTGTCTGGAGCATCAACATTAACGAACCTATCGAATCTACCTGTACGAATGAGAGCTTTGTCAATCAATTCTGGACGATTTGTTGCTGCAATTACAACCACATCTTTCATGGATTCCAGACCATCCATTTCCGTTAGAAGCTGACTGATGACTCTCTCCGTATGATGGAAATCACCAGACCCACCCCGTGATGGTGCGATAGCATCAATCTCATCGAAGAATATGATTGCTGGTGCAGCAGTCCTTGCTTTTCGGAAAATCTCTCTGATGGCCTTTTCACTCTCTCCCACCCATTTTGAAATGAGTTCGGGACCTTTTACGCTTATGAAATTCGCTTCACTTTCGGTAGCAACTGCCCTAGCAAGTAGGGTCTTCCCACAACCAGGAGGTCCATAAATCAACACTCCTTTCGGTGGAGAAATTCCTAAGCGCTTGAAAGACTCTGGGTTATTCAGTGGCCATTCGACAACTTCTTCCAATCTTTGAATGACTTCTTCTAAACCTCCAATGTCGGTCCAATGTACATTTGGAATCTCAATGAAAACCTCTCTTACAGCTGATGGGAAGATCTCTCTCAGAGCTTCTACAAAATCGCCATTGTGAACCTCTAACTGATCTAACACATCTTGAGGTAACTCCTCGTCTTCAAGATTGATTTTCGGAAGATATCTTCTCAATGCCTTCATTGCAGCTTCTCTGCATAGAGCTTGTAAATCTGCACCTACAAATCCATGAGTTTTCTTGGCAAGTATCTTAAGATCAACCTTAAGCTCGCCCTCAGCTGTAAGTGGCATTCCACGTGAGTGAATGTGAAGTACTTCTAAACGTCCTGTTTCATCCGGTACTCCAATCTCAAGTTCTCTGTCAAAACGTCCTGGTCTTCGTAGTGCTGGGTCGAGTGCATTAACACGATTTGTTGCACCAATAACAACAACTTGACCTCGCGACTTGAGTCCGTCCATAGTTGCGAGTAGTTGAGCTACAACTCTTCTCTCAACTTCTCCTTGTACATCTTCTCTTTTTGGTGCAATAGCATCTAGTTCATCTATGAATATGATACTAGGTGCATTTTCTTCTGCTTCTTCAAAGATCTTCCTGAGTTTCTGTTCGGATTCACCATAGAACTTGGACATGATTTCAGGTCCGTTGATGTGCACAAAATTGGCTTCAGACTCACTTGCTACAGCTTTTGCAAGTAGTGTCTTTCCTGTCCCTGGTGGACCATGAAGAATGAGTCCTCTTGGGGGATCAATTCCCAATCTCTTGAAAATCTCTGGATGCTTCATTGGTAATTCTACCATTTCTCTGATTCTTTGGATTGCATCAGAACAGCCACCTATCTCTTCGTAGGTTACTGTGGATGCACCAATAACATCCCCAGTTGGTTTCTCAGCAATGGCTAAGATTGTTGAATGTTGTACAACAACAGTCCCTGCAGGTTTAATGGAAGTTACCTTGAAAGGAATAGCTCTTCCTAGAATCGGAATGAATACAGTATCCTGTAAGGTCACAGGACAGTTGAGGAGTTTTCTCTTTACAAATTCCTCAAACCTTGGTTCTGGTCGGATTGGTACTGAGGTAGGTGCTAATGTAACACTCTTAGCTGGTTCCTCATTTGCTCGAGATACAGATACTTTCTCACTAAGACTTACTCCTGCATTTCTTCTGATTCGCCCATCCATTCGGATAATCTCATGACCTTTATCTCCTTGATATGCAGGCCATGCAATTGCAGCAGTAATTCGTTTTCCTTTAATCTGGATAATATCTCCAGTCCTGACTCCCAGTTTTTCCATTGACATAGCGTCAATACGCACTATGAACCTGCCAATATCTCTATGTTCGGCCTCTGCGACTTTGAGTACAATTTCGACCATTGTCTGTAACATCCTCCAAGACTATTATTACTAGGGAACGGTTTGGGAGCCTTGAATCATTAAACTCCCTTTTTTATCCGCTATTCAATGTTTCTTTATCGACTAATATAATCCAGTATACAAATTTCGTAATAACGAAATCGAGTGTAAATTACGCATATTTTCAGTCAATTCAAGTCTAAGACGCGAAAGGATGTAAATATTGGGCTATTTACATTCTGGAAACCATTTCTACTTCGACTTGAGCAACACCCTCAACGGCGCTAATTGCTTCTTCGATATCGTCAGTACCACCCATTGATTCATCACGTACGAGATTCATTCTGATGGCCGTAAGGCCAAAAGCTATTGGTTGGGTTTCTACTGCACCAACATCGGTTCCTTCTGGAACAACACTCTTTATTTTATCGAGTAGATTATCTAAGTCTATTTCAACGCCATCTGGCATGATTTTCATTGTCATTACAACTCTTGCCATAAAGAATCAACTCCGCTCTGGATCTATGGTCCCTCAAATCCACAGTTGGGGCAGGTGTATCTATTTGAGAATCTTCTGCATGATTCACAACGCCAGATTGTGTGCTCACCGCAGGAAGGACATTGCAATTTTACGGCATCCTCTTGTGGTGAAACAGACGCGTGACAGGATGTACACCTTGTAGCTTTCATAGTTACCAATCATCACCAGAAAGGTTGTAGTCGGTATAGACAGTACCGATTTTGGCTCCGACCTGTGGAATTGTTATAAATCTGTCGAAGCAGTCTGCCATCTGAAAAGAATAAAACGCACTGATATTAGTTGTAGACTTGACCTCATGGAGTGGAATATATGGGTACCAAACTTGCTGATATTGTAGAGGCGCAAACACTTACACTAAGTGATCTTTCTGGAAAAGAACTTGCAGTTGATGCATTCAACACAATCTATTCTTTCTTGGCAACAATTCGTCAGCCTGATGGTACACCATTATCTGATAGGCAGGGGCGAGTGACCAGTCACCTCAGTGGTATGTTCTATCGTAATATCAATCTCCTTGAGAATGGAATTAATCCAGTTTACGTTTATGATGGAAAAGCACCGAAACTGAAGGCTGCTGAAGTCCAACGTAGACGAGATATTCGTGATGCCGCCTATGTAGAATGGAAGAAAGCAAAAGAAGAGGGTCGAATCGAAGATGCTCGAAAAGCAGGTCAAGCTAGCTCAAGACTCACTGGTCCCATGATTGATGAGAGTAAAGATCTTCTTCGAGCGCTTGGTATTCCTGTAATCCAAGCTCCCTCTGAGGGAGAAGCAGTAGCTGCACAAATGGCTCGAGAGGGAATAGTGTGGGCGAGTGCCAGTCAGGATAATGACTCATTACTCTATAATTGTCCTCGAATGATTCGTAATCTTTCAATCTCTGGTAGACGAAGAGTTTCACGTTCTAAGAAGTACAAGAGTATAGATCCTGAGTTGATTCTATTAGACCAGAACCTCGAATTACTGGGAATTACTCGCGAACAATTAATCGATATTGCAATACTGGTTGGTACTGACTACAATGATAGTGTCAAAGGTGTTGGCCCAAAGACCGCTCTAAAACTAATCAAGAAGCACGGTACTCTTGAAGCTATTGAAGAAGAGAAAGGAGAAAAATTCGATTTTCCATATGATGAGATTCGAAACATCTTTCTGAATCCACCAAAGATGAAGCTGGAGAATCCCACATGGTCTGCCCCGCAACCTGACGAGATTAAGAGAATCCTCTGTAAAGAACATGATTTTAGTGAGAGTAGAATTGAGAAGTCCCTTAAACGACTTCAGACTGCACTAGAGGAGATACGGGGGTCCATTCATCAAAGCTCGCTTTCTGATTTCTTCTGATTGCTCAATATGAAAGGATTGCATGAGTATATAACAGAACGAGTCGAATATAGACGTGAGGGTTTCGTAATATGCGTGGACGTTGGATTGGGTGTATGCTAATTATTGTAATTCTTGGTTCGATTCCTTTTGCTATTGCCAGTCAAGAATTGGGCGATGGAATGGAATCAGATGTAATTATTACTTCATCTCTGGTTGGCACAAGTATTGACCATGAGTCAATGACTGTTAATTTGAATGTAGATGGAGAAATTACGCTTAGAGTTAAGTCTGATGGATATTGTGACATTCATCTTTGTTTCAATTATCTCTCATGTTTAGAAAAGGAGTCAGAGAATGTTCCCATAGTCAAGAAAGTTTCGATATTACCGGATAGAAAGCAAATCGTAACTCTAGATATTAGCGACTATTATGAGGGAACATTTCTTAGTATTAGATTCCTGAATAACAAGTCATTGTCCCTTTATGTTGCAACGGAATATGATGAAATTCAATACTCCGCTCATGTGCTTATTGACAGTGAAACAATAGGACTCATAGAAATAAGGTCGTTGCTTGATTCATATGTTCAATGCAAATCGAATGAAATTAGAAATAGGACAATTGCAGAATGGTTTGAAAATGAGAATGCACCATCCACTGTTCCCCAGGTGCGAGGCCTTCAAGATTCTGTATCGAAGGTGACTGGTCCATTTATACCGGCGGGGCCTCCACCTCGTGAACCCAGAATATATTTTCTCAACCATTTTATGACTGAAGCTGAGAGTAATTGGATTCTAGATATTGGACAAGTTCTAATTGCCAATAGTTGGATTACACACGAATTAACTCGTAGAGATCCCACAATTTCACAAGTAAAGTCTGATTTGAAGTTCTGTTCAAAGAAATACTATTACAAACCAGATTGGTACTCTAAAACGATTGGTGCATATATGGTGAATGCACATGGTAATTATACTGGAACCCAAGACGTATTTTGGAGGTGTTTTGGTGGTGATGTGTATGCTAGTGATATTACAAGTTGCTGGATATCAACAGATACTTACTACTGTCTTCCTGATTCCTGTATCATCACTATTCTTTCATGTTATAGCCTCTATTCTACTTCTATGGGCGATGCATTTATGGATTACAATGCTCGTGCATATGTTGGAAGTCCTGTTACACCCGGTTTAAATCAAAATCTGTTTATCGAGCAATTCTGGGGAACCAATCTTGCTATAGGTAACACAGACATAGACTATGCACTTGCTCACTCATGGGGTGGGTTCGAATTTGATTGTTATTACACATCGTGCGGTGTTCGAACTTTGCCCAACTAGGTATGATTGATATACAAGGAATACGATGCTGGTTAGGATGAATAAGAATCACCAAGAATCAAAGGAATTCTATTCCTCCACAAAATATCGAGGAGTGATTGTGCTAATCTTCTGCATATTCTTGGTTATGGGATCATCCAAACAGGCATCTTCATTTTCAACCGGTTTACAGGAGAGTAGATCTATTGCAATTCCTAGTAACTATGTAGTTCATGAGAGTATTACAATTGCTTCGGACAGCGATTTCATATCACAAGGATGGCCTGGAAATGGGAGCATATCAAACCCTTACCTAATTGAAGGACTTGCAATTATGTCAGATGATGATTGCGTCAAGATATCCAACACCAGCAGTTATTTTGTCATCCGAAATTGTTCGTTTTCATGGCTGCTCACTCATCATGGAACTGGTGTATATCTGAGAAATGTAACTCATGGAACTATCGAATTGTCCACAATGTCGGGTCTTGGAAGTGGGATAGTCGACCTACAGAGCACTGAAAATGTGTTCCGTAACAATACAATCGAAGACACATGGCATGAAATTGTTATTGATTCCTGTAACAACAATGTTGTTTCCAACAATACAGTAACAGGAAATCGTGGAAGAGATGAGATTTATATCCATAATTCTAGGAAGTGTTTGGTTCTTGGAAATTTCGTGAGCGGGATTGTTCTTTCATATTCTACTAATTGTACAGTAGGACACAACTTCGGGCTTATAGAAGGATTGAATATTTATAGTAGCAATCTAACTCATTGGCTTCATCAGATTTATGATAATTATTTCAATGGAAAGATGCTCGGTTACTTCAGAGATACTTGTGACTCAATTATCGATGGCGCTCTTTATTCTCAGTTGATATTTGTTAATGTAACAAGAACAATGGTTAGCGGTGGAATATTTCAAAACCTTTCGATGGGAGTACAGATTATTAATTCTGCAGATTGCACTCTGTCTGATATTGTTTCCAAGAATAATTCAATGGTAGGTGTCAATATCGAAAACTCGTATAATTGTACCATTGTAAATGGTAGCATAGATGAACATCAGATAGGTATGTCTGTATCGTCTTCTGAGAGAATCGGAATTGAAGGAACTCAAATGAATAACAACTCCTATCGTGGCATCGAAATTGTTGCTTCTACTAGTTGTCATTTTATTGAAAACACAATATCGCATAATAGGATAGGCGTTTCAATCTACATGTCGAATAATTGCTCACTGTCTGAAAATGATATCTTTGGAAATGAAGTGGGTGTTGAGCTATCATCATCAAACTACACTCTATTTACCAATAACATCGTGCATGAGAATGAGATTGGAATCTTATTGAGCTCGACAACATCACATAACTTGATCTATTGGAATTCCTTCATTTCGAACACAGATAAGAATGCAGTTGATGATGGTATCTTCAATGTCTGGGACGATGGTATAAGCAGGGGAAACATCTGGAGCGATTACCAGGGGCCTGGCCCATATACAATTCCTGGAGAAGCTCAGAGCATTGATAGATTTCCTAATGTACCAGTTTTTCAAATCCCATATGAAATGATTCCAGTCGGATTCATCATTATAATTGCCTCAGTATTGATATATTCACAGAAAGATCGATTTCATACACCGAAGGAACAAGCAAGTTAGAACCCAAGCCTGTAGAGGTCATGTCAATCTCGTGGTCTATAATTAGGAGTCTATTCGTTTCGGAGAGTTAGCTACCCATAAATAGTGACTGACCTATTCTATACCAAGGGAAAAGGTGAATCCCACAAATGCGAAAAAGAATGACCGCTGTCAGAGCCTCCATCTCTGATATTGTGAATGGTACGTTTGGAGAAGATAATGGTCCTCATGTAACATCTTCTTACGGAGTTGAACTTCGTAGAGTAGTGGTTGTTGGGTTTGTTGTTAGCAAGTTCAACAAAGAAGCTAATGCTGAGGGTGGGAAGAGGTTCACGAGTATCACACTTGATGATGGAACGGATACTATCAACGTCAAGGTGTGGGGAGAGGAAGAAGCTGTCCTACTTGAAGGAGTCAAGGAAGACATTCTAGCTCTAGTCATAGGCAAAGTTCGCAAGAGTAAGGATCCCAAGTATGAGAATGAGATATTTCTCGTCCCAGAGATAGTCAAAGAAGTCACAGATCCTAACTATATGGGACTTCATCTCTTAGAACGATACCAAGCAATTCTCACCCGTAGTGGAATTACAACCGATGTTAGTAGTGATGAGGGTCAGCAACAACTGACTACAATCGTAGGTGGACCAACATCCTCCTCTTTGACTGGTCCCATTAAACAGATACTCAGCTACATTGAGCTACATGCTACACCTAAGGGAGTGAATCTGAAGGACATTGTAGCATTCTTTGAAGAAAAGGGAAAGGATGCTATTGATACTCAAACAAAAATCTTCAAACTCATTGAGGATGGCTTCATCAACGAGATAACCCCCTCCTGCTATCTTCCTGCAACAGCATAATTCACGAAGAAGCCAGAGCAATACCTTCAATAGCGTTAACGAGGAAAATTAAGTATGGACGACTATGATAGCCTTCTAGAACGTGCAAGGTCGCAAGTTCCAGAAGATGCATTCAAGAAATCAGGCGAGAGATTCAAGGTACCTAAAGTTCAGGTAATCGTTCAAGGTAACCGAAGTCTCTGGCAGAATTTCCAGGACATCATAAACGTCTTGAACCGCCCAGGTAGGGAAGTTATCAAGTTTGTTTCTGGCCAATTAGGAACCGCAGGAAGCATGGAAGGTGGTATTGCTATCTTCAATGGTAAATTTATGCCTGATGCAATTAGCGATCTTCTCGACCGTTACATTGACGCCTACGTCACCTGTCCAGTCTGTACACGCCCTGATACTGAGATTCTAAAAGATAAAAAGCAGTATAAATTAGTCTGTAGTGCGTGTGGGGCTCGTACAGCCATTAGACCCGTATGAGAAGATGTCTAATCAACTCATTGAGTGGAAGAGTAGTTCAGATTGAATCCAAATTCAGAGAAGAGATTCAACTTCTATCCTAGACGGTGATAAGAAAAACAATCGCCGATCTAATCTCAGGTTGTTCAAATCTCAGAAGGAACACCATGAACACCACAAGAAGCAGAAAGAAAAAACTGGTAAATGGTAGACGAGGAGAACGAAGAATGAGTATCAATGAAGGACTAAATGCTTTTGGTCAAATACTAATCTTTCTATTTGTATGTGTAGTAACAGCAATTTTTGGCACGATAGCATACCATTACATCAAGGAGAGATAAGAATGAGCCATCCATCTAAAGACAAGACTGTGGAGCTAGCACAGCAATTCGACCTGTATGAGTATGAGGAATACTTTACTCCTCTTTTGGAGGTAGTTTGAAATCGCCATCTTGGGCATCTGTTTTTGAGTTACAAATCTCTAAAAGCATCGGCTTCCCTTAGTAGAGTGGGAGTATAGGAAGATGTCACCAAGACGGTCCCGTACCGAAATTGGCACGTGGGTAGTGATAGTAGCATTCAATTTGCAGGCTTTTGCTGGGGTGATGATTCTCGGTTGGACCACCACGGATCCTCAGATGCAGGATGATGTCTTGTTCAGGTCAACCTCGTTGATTCTTCTTGTCTTCGGATCACTCCTGTTTGTCGGTGGACTGTTCTTATTGGGTCTAGGTTCAAAAGATAAGGAATACGACGTCGTGGAGATTGCCGCCATGAGAAAGAAGGTCACCATTACAGAACTGCAGAGAGAAACGAATCTACCTAGAGAAACAATTGAGCGAATTCTGAGAGATGCTCTTCTGAATCAGTGGCTGTCTGGATATCTTGAGGATGAAGAGTTCGTGCGTGATGTATCAGTCAGTCCGTGGAAAGCTGACATGGCCTGGGTCAACGATGACGATTAGATTTGAGATTACTTGACTGTGAGTTTCCTACAAAATTTCATTCGATATCAGGGCGCGGCTTCTCTGAGGGAAACCTTTGGGCGACCACAACTACTCAGAAGATAATACGGCGCAGTTAGGGAAAGAAAAAACTGATACGCTACAGAGAACTTCATAAGGGCTAGAACAGATTTTACTATGAGCACCCATTTTGGGAGCACGTACAGCCATTAGACCTGTATAAATTTGGAGTGATTAAGCATGCCAAAAGTGTACATGCGTGTAAAAGAAACACATGATCATTATGTTGTTGCCATCTGCGATAAGCCACTATTAGGAAAGACTCTCATCGATGGAGCGATTAAGTTCAAGGTGAGCAAAGAATTCTATGGTGGAGAACTTGTGAATTCCACAGATTGTATCAATCATCTTCAAAAAGCAACAATTGCCAACATGGTTGGAAAGAAAGCAGTTCAGACTGCAGTAAATGCTGGCCTTGTGCATGAGCAGGCTATTCTCTTTATCGAGGGCCATCCTCACGCACAGTGGGTCAAGCTTTAGAATTTTAGAATAAACGGATTCACAATCTAATGATTGTGTCCTCCGCCCCCACCACAGAGACCGTCTCGACTCATCATCTCATGACGTCCTGCTATGTAGCTGTGAATTGCTTCTCCAACTGTACCGCCACTACTTTTGACAACTGCAAGTCCAACTTGTTGAGCTGCCATGTAAGGTCTTCCACCCATACCCATAGTAATCAGAACATTAACACCTAAGCTTGCAAGTTTATTCACTGGTTCTGCACAGCTTGTGTGGCCACCATTGGGTACGCTCTCTACCTCTATTATCTTTCCATCTTCAATAGTAGACACAATGAATGCTTTACAGTGCCCAAAATGTCCACTCACAGGACTATCAAGTCCATTATCAATATCTGCAGTTACTGCAATTCTTTCGACGCTCATTTCTTATCACCTGGTCTTTTGCCTTTTTCCCACCTAAGCCATCGGAGTTTTGTAGATCCACAAGCTTGGCAGGTACTTTTGTCCTTCAAGGACATATCCACAGAGGCTCCACAATCAATACATTCCAAGATTCCAGTTCCATCTGCCAGACGGTATCGTCCTCCTTCAATACGTAGGACAAATCCTTGTACTAATCCACTGGCTACCTTGTGTCGTGCTGAGGAAAGTACTCTGTTGAAAGTAGGCTGGCTTATTTGCATCGCAGTACTCGCGTCTCGTTGACTAAGTCCTTCGAAATCGGCCAGTCTTAATGCCTCAAACTCATCTATTGTAATTAGAATCTCTTCCAGTTCCCTCACTGGAATTCCTGCTGGCTTATAGACTGATACAGGTGGCTCCTTTGTAACCAGTCTGTGCCGTTTTCTTCGAGGCATATGTTTTCACAAGAATAGACTAACAAAAGAGTTGTGATGTATTCAAATTATGATTCAATAGATCAATAGACCACATTTTAAACGGACATGCACCGTAAAATGATGTTGATTCAATTGGCAGCGCCTTGTTATCTGTGTGGAAAAGAAGCAGTCGTCGATGGTCTCTGTGGCAGCTGCTATGATGCACAGCATCCTCTCATGGAAGTTTCTACACCACTCCCCCTCATATCATGCAAGAAATGTGGTTCTGTCAAAGTACCTGGTGGATGGGAGAAGATATCCATTGGAAAAATGAATGCAGAAGAATTAGCAGAAAAGCAAATGGATATAGTCCTCGATCAGGAAATGAAATTATTATACGAGGGACTTACCCTATCTATTGAAGAAGTGAATAAATTAGACCGGGTCACCCACCTTATTCTGACTGTTACTGGAAAGTCCCACGAAAGTCTTCCCCCTCATGATGAACAATTTCCTGTTGAGATTAGATTCAGATATAGTACCTGTGACACATGTGGGATGATGAGTGGTGGATATTATGAAGCAATTCTTCAAATGCGTGCTGATGGTCGTGAAATATCCGACGACGAAAAGGAGGAGCTCACGAAAAGAGTTACAGATACGACTGTAGCTAGATACAAGACTGATGACAAGGCTTTCGTCAATTTGATAGATGACACCAAACATGGAATTGACTACTATATTGGATCTGAACATCTTGCAAAGGATATTGCTGACGATTTCGAGGGACGATATATTGCTGAAAGAAAGGAGAATTACAAGCTAATTGGTGAAGATAAAACTGGGAAGAAAAAATATCGAGTTACTATCCTTCTCAGGCTACCTAGATTTTCAATTGGTGATTTTGTTCTAGTCAGTGAGCAGCCATGCCAGGTACTTGCAATGGCTCGTGGTAATTTAACATGCTATAATCTTGTCAGAAGAGAACGTTTCACAATCAATCCAAGAAACGCAAAGTGGCGAACAATAGAGTTCCTAGAACCATTTACAGAACGTCGCGAGTTCATGGTTGTGACTCACGTCTTCGGACAACCTGTTCAGATTATGGATTCTGAGAATTTCGATGTAACTGAAGTAGAAGAATCTGTCTTTGATTCGGAAACTACTTCTGGAGCTAAAATTCATGGGCTTCTTGTTGAGGAACAACTCTACATTTTGCCAGACCAATCAATCATAGATGTCGAAGAGACCTGATAATTCGGTTCCAAATAACAAACAATTCAATATGCTTAAATGCTCCCCAACGGCATTCTGGTTAGTCGCTTGAGGACTTCGGTTCAGCGACTTATTGGAGGAATATTTTGTCCTATAGAAGAGGTAAACGACGTGGAGGTCCACCTCCGGGTGATAACGAACCAATGAGAGTAAGGACTCCGCGTGAACGTGACGGTGAGCAGTACGGAATCATCATCCAAATGTTAGGCTTTGATCGTGTAAGAGTTAGATGTGAAGATGGTAATATCCGAGTTGGAAGAATTCCCGGCCGAATGAAGAAGCGAGTCTGGATGAGAGTTGGTGATACTGTTATACTTACTCCATGGGATTTTCAGACAGATGAGAAGTGCGATGTTGTCTATCGTTACCGAGGGAACGAACTAGATTGGCTGGAGAAGAGAGGAAAACTCAAGGTATTTTGAAGAGGCTAAGCCTTTTCTGAAATCACTCCCTCTACGCAGATGTAAATATTCAGAAATAGTAGAAGGCATATTCAGTTGAAACGAGCAGAAGAGCAACGCAAGAGATTCCAATCCGAACTGGATCGACGTAAAACCAAACGTCGTAAAGATGTGGATGAATTCAAGGTAGTGGAAGGAGTAATTGATCCACCTACAATGAAGGTTCTCTACAAGCTCCTAAATCGTGGAACTCTAGCTGAATTACATGGTGCGATAAGTACTGGAAAAGAGGCTAATGTATATCGAGGAATTGATGCCGAAGGAACTTCTGTCGCTGTGAAGATTTACCGTGTCAGTACTGCTGAAACCGATTTTATGCTCGAATACATCATTGGAGACCCTCGTTTTAAGAGAGTTAGACGGCAAAGTCGCTCACTTATTCCACAATGGGCTATGAAAGAGTTCAAGAACCTCAAGCGGTATCAAGAAGCAGGAATTCGAGTACCTAAACCAATTGACATATTGCGCAATGTAATGACAATGGAATTCATCGGTGACAATGAACAGTCACTTGCTGCTCCTTTACTGAAGAATGCAGAAATTCCCGATCCTGTAAAGACATTCGATAAAATTATTGGAATGATTCAGAAAGGATATACAAAGGCAGGTCTTGTACATGCTGACTTGAGCGAGTACAATATTCTATGGTCTGATGGTCCTGTTTTCATTGACGTTTCTCAGGCTGTTCTGCTTGGTCACGATAATGCGAAAAAGTATCTATTCCGTGACATTCAAAACATAATCAATTTCTTCAAAAAACTTGGTGTGGAAACCGAGAAACCAGAAGTGATTGCTCGATACATCGTTGCAGCTGGTGAGAAATAAAATGGCTTTTCAAGAAACAATCAGAGTACCTGCTGACAGAGTTGGTGTCATCGTAGGACGTAATGGAAAGGTCCGAAGACGAATAGAGAAACTAACTAATGTCAAGCTTAAAATTGACTCCGAGGGTTCTGTAACCATACGAAGTCCTGCTCAATCTGAAGACCCTGTGCTTGCTTGGAAAGCGCGTGATATTGTTCGTGCTATTGCACGAGGGTTCAGTCCAAAAAATGCATTGAGTTTAGTAGACGAGGATATGATGCTCATAATAATATCACTTCGAGAAGCAGTAGGAACTTCTCCGACTCAGTTGAAGCGAGTATCTGGCAGGATAATCGGTGAAAATGGTCGTACAAGAAGAGTCATTGAACAGGTAACAGAAACTAAAATCACAATTTATGGTCGAACTGTTTCTATCATTGGCATGAGTCCCGGTTTAGATTATGCTCGAAGAGCTATTGATATGCTCGTTTCAGGAGCCCCACATAGTGCAGTTTATTCCAGGTTAGAAAGAATGCGCCGCGATATGAATCGTCAGAGTGCAGAGCTTTGGGAAGATACCGATTTATGACCAATTGCTAACTTGTTTTAGATTAGACCGAGACCAAGAGGAAGTCCAAAAATATACAGGAGCAATGCGCCGTAAACTAAGATAGCTTGGAACAGTATCAAAAGTGAAACATTGCGTTTCTCAGTAATATTGTTGAAGAAATGAGGAAGTATCCAGTAGACTGTGAAGGGTCCAGCAACTTCAAGGGTCCCATCATCTCTCGGCTTTGCGAATTTCATCCATTCAGCACCATTTCGTTTTACATAGATTCTGTAAATGAGATAAAGAATGAAGTTGATTGCAAATGGCGTATACATCAATATTGCAAGCCTATCCATATTTCCTATGATGAGTGCGGCTGCCATTGCTGCACCAATTGGTAGTCTACCAACATCACCTGGGAGTACTTTTGCTGGATATTTATTGAATATCAAAAATCCAAGAGATGCACCGAGAAGTGCTGCTGCTACAACACCCGCTTGTAATTGATCTGGCGAAATAATAGTTCCTTGCATTAGAGGTATCAGAAGAACATATAGAATAAGACCTGAAGCATTGATAGAACTTAAGCCAACTTCTAACCCATTCATACCACCATACATATTCGATGAATCAATAATGAATGTCATCATGAGTGGCACTATAATGAGTGCGTAAGCAACACCGAAGTTTACTGTACCGATGAAGGGAATATTCATTGTTGGTGTCCCAACACTAACTGCAATCATTGGAATTGAAGCAACTATTGGAAGGATGACTTTAGCTCTATTGCTGAAATCTAGATTATCATCTAATAGCCCAATCATACTTGCCAATAATATTGACACAAGTGCTGCAAATAATCCCATCATCTCTACCGATGAGCTTTGAACGGTTGTCAACCCAACTACTACTAAGAGCGCAAATACGATTGCGAAAAGTAGGATATAACCACCGCCCTTTGGTATCTCTGGTCTGTCAGGTTTGTGAACATCTACACCTGTGATTCCCTTTTCCTTGAGCATCCTAATTGCATTAGGCATGAATAATACAACTACGATAAACGAAACAAGAACGGCAATCAGAATCTCAAGCATCTTAATACATCCTTCTAGCTCGAGGCACTACGTTTCAGTTTTGACCTTTTCGGACAAACAACTTTCGTGCAGGCTTTCAACAACCATAAGCTATAATAACGAACCAAAGCACGAGCGCATCATCCAAGGGTCAGTGGACCCTACAATTAACCCCCAAAAAATAACGGTGATTCGTATTGAGCCTAATGAACAAAAAGATAGGGACCCTCCTGTTACTTGCGCTCTTCATGTCAAGTAGCTTGATGGCTCTCAGCCCCATCTCAGATACAGTGGAAACAGAATACTTGGCTCACAGTATAGATGATAGATCTTTTCTAGCCGAGACTGCAACTAATGTCTCTATACCTTATGTCGATAACCACTACGGTTCTTCAGATGGTATCATAGACCCAACAGAGTACGCCTATAGCCTTACGGATCCTATTACTGGGGTTAGATCATACTTCGAACATAATGGTTCGTTACTCTATGTTGGTCTTGAAGCTGCAACATCTGGTTGGATTGGCTTTGCTTGGCAAAATACCAACTCAACTTTCACATCTGCTGGTTTGAATAACAGTGATGTTATTGTCGGATACGTTCCGGGAGAAACTTCAAGTAATATGTGGAGAGTGATAGGTACGGATGCAGTTACTGTTCACTACAAGCTGTTCCTACGAAATGGATCAATGATTCAAGAGGCTGATTTCCCTGATATTGCTTCTACAGACCCCGTTGAAAATATGAACGCCTTAACCATGTACAAGGAAGCAATCTATGGAATGCGAATCAATGAGATTCGTTATTTTGTCATTCCTGCAGAAGAAGCATACAACTCTCCAGGTCACGAACTCTATGGTGCAGACCTAATCTACGAGATTGAGTTGACCCGTATCTACAGAGAAGGTATCGATCGTACAGCAAATCCAGCTGATCATGGTGGTCTTGTATACAGTGATGAATACGGAACAAATACATTCCAGCACTTACCTGACCTAGATCAAACACAAATTATTGAGGCTGGTGGATATGATAATGGTTCTGTGACACAGATTGAGTATACAATCTTACTGAACAGTACAGATACCCAGGACATTCCACTCCTCGATGAAACTGCTGAGATGTATCCATTTGTTTTCATGTTTGGAAACACCGAGGAACTCAATGGTCTTCCTGTTCAACATACCTACTGGACTGAACCTGCTATGGTTGAAATTATACCAAATTCACCTCCAACGATGATTCTTGTTAGTCCAGAAGCCGACTCTACACTAGAATGGGTTACAGAGATTGCTCTAAATGCAACTAATGACTTCGTCAAACAAGCATCTTTTCGAATTGACGATGAAGATTGGATTTCACTGAACTACAATTTCCTCACTGGGCTTTGGGAAAGTAGTTTTGATTTATCTGGCAATGATATAGGAGATCATACTTTTACTTTCAATGCCACAGATCTATCAAATTCAACAGGAATTTCAGTTATTAATTTCACAATTGATCGACCATTCCTCTCTCTACTTGGTATGCGAATTAAAGTAAGCCGTAATCTCATAACTACAGCAAGCTTTGGATCTCGAGTTGTAGATTCTTACACTATTCTCAATAATGGATCCGCACCAATTAGTGCAATTGACCTGTACTTACCTGAGGAATATGAAATTCATTTCTTGTCTATGGAGGCAGTTGATGAATCCGGAAATACTATCCAAGTTATCCGTCAGGAAAATGAAGATGGAATGATGCACTGGAAACTCCACTTTCCAGAGCCAATTGGGTTCCAGACCGAGTACAGTTTTGATACAACTATGTACATGCATACACTATTCTGGCTCTCAATTCCCTCTGAGTTTGAATACCAAATCAGATTCCTCAAGTATCCAGTTTTGTCTTATGTGTTAACAAATGCAGTATTTGCTCTATCCTTTCAGTCTGAGGGCCAACTAGCTCCCAATGAAGTTCCACCTGACTCAGCGGTTGACAATCTAGCACCGTTTGATGAAACAGTCTTTCAGGTTGGTCTTAGGTTGTTTACTGAGAATATTCTCGTTGAGCGAACTACCGTAGCTATGATTGATGCTTGGGGATGGATAAGCTATCAAGAAACCTTCACTTTAGAGAATACAGGGGGAAGTTCAGTCACTTCTCTCATCTTCAAGGTTCCTGCTTATGCAAAGAACATCCAAGTCTATGATGAAGTTGGTATACTCGCATCATCTCAATTAACTACTACTGGAGAATATAACGTAACTAATGATGTGTCAATCCATCTAGCAAGTGATAGATTTGGTGGTGTTGGCTTTTCTCCAACATACAAATACACATTCTATGTAACATATGTAGTTCAAGCAAGTGCATATCAAACTGCAGCACCAGATGGTAATCAACTAGACATTCCAATGGGAACCTTAGGTGATAATCTGATACTGTCCCATTCGATCAGTGTAGTATTTCCTGTATCGGTTGCTGCTAGTGATGCAACTGAAGGTTACAGAACTCTCTATGGAATCATTGATACAACGTACCGATATGTCTTCTACAATCAGACTCAGCGAAATCCTGCTTCAATCACAGTTGTTTATCAAACAACAGTTGGAGCAGCAGCTAGACCAGCCATTTTCGCAATTATAGTGGGTCTTGTTGCTGCTATCTATGTTTCATACAGAAAGGTAGAACTACCAGAAGAAATAGTTGGTCCGCGAGTAGAGGGTGACACTGATATCTCACAACCACGACAAAAGGGTGCACCTTCAGAACTCCTCATAGATTTCGCAAATCTCTACTCACGAAAGACATCACTCAATATGGATCTTGAAAAACTTGAGGCTTCAAGAAGAAGAGGAAAGGTCAAGAAACGAGAGTACATGATACGTGAGCAAGATTTGAAGAAGCAAATTGAAGAGATTGATTCTAAGCTTCCCAAGATCAAGGAGGATATGACACGTCATGGACCACGATATCGTGACCTAGTTTCTCAGCTTGAGCTTCAAAATGAGAGAATTGAGGGTGCGAAAGCAGGTCTGCGTCAGCTACTCCTGAGAAAGAAGAAGCAACGGATTAGTCGTGTTGCCTTTGAGAAGTCCAGACAGGATTATCTCAAGACAATCCAGAAGGCAACCAGTGCAACCGACAGAATCCTTCTCTCAATTCAGGAAGAAGCTGGAGACGTCTAGATAGACCCACAGTCTATCTAGCATCCCTCTTTTTTTACAAAAGAGTGATTTTACCGCCTTAGTAAGTCTTATCAAAACAAAGGTGTGTCATCTCTGTCCCTCAAGAGTGGTTTCAATGAATAATCATGAAATAATCGATCGCGAGAAAATACGTGCTAGAAACCTAATCCCAGACAATACAAAAGCTCTGGAGATGTATCAATACCTATCAGGTTCTCCAAAAGTACAATCCTATCTTCGAACTGCAAATAGGATGGCAGTTTCAAGATTGGGTTATACAGACCACGGTCCGGTTCACGCTGAAGTCGCCACTTGGAATGCACTCAAAGTCTTTGACATTCTTGATGAAACTTTTCAACCGAATGTAGTTGCAGAAGGTATTGGTGATGTTGATGATGCACGCCTCATTGTTCTAGCTTCTACATACCTCCACGATATCGGAATGGTAGTACATCGAAATGAACACAATCAAGCAGCAATTCAGCTAGCAGGTCCGATTCTTGAAAAGAAGTTGATGAATATCTATAATGATCCTGCAAAAGCCACTGATATTCTCTCGTTCATCTTTCATGGAATTTACGCTCATGATGATGATACCCAATGCCTTACTCTTGAAGCAGGCATAACAAAGATTGGTGATGGTGCTGATATGACAAAGGGACGTACAATTGTGCCGTTCCAAAAGGGGAAGGTCGACATCCACTCTGTCAGTGCTATGGCAATTAATGATATCATTTTGGAGAAAGGTGACAAGAAACCATTGAGAATCACTATTGCCATGGATAATCCAGCAGGAGTCTTTCAGGTCCAAGCTGTACTTGAAAAGAAACTCTCAACTTCTAGTCTTCAGGATCATGTGGATATCGATATCCTCGTTAATGGTGACCGCTTAGTTCTATCTCATGTGAAAAGGCTGTTTCGCGTTCAAATGGCTAACTCAGGAGATATACCTTCGGTTAAAGAAAAATAAGAAGTGGTAGCCCCGCCAGGATTCGAACCTAGGTCCAAGAGACCAAAACCCTCGATGCTGGACCACTACACCACGGGGCTATTTTGTCAGTCCAAAGGGTATCCCTTTCTTCAAGATGCCGGTAGGTACTCTCTCACTCCATCTTTCAAGAAAGGCTGTCTCTTCGATATGTTGTTTGCCATCCATTCGTAAATTATCTGGGAGCATGCAAGCAATCCCATCAATTACAGGATACCATCTACCACATTTGTCACATCTGATCAATGCTTCATCAATCTCTTCGATATCTTCTCCTTCTGACTCCACTGTATGTGACTTGTAAACATCAAGATTGAGTTTACTTCTGCAGTCACTTATTGGACAGGCCAGGATATCCATGAGCCAACGCTTCACTTTGATGTCACTCCTGTGGTTGGTCGTCGATTCGACAATTGTGGTTAAAAATCATTCTGACCTTGAATCTCAAAACTTTGTGCGACCCGAAAGCTATTTTGGTGATATGACCTGCCAGCAAACCAGCGTACACTGGAGACAACATCGATGGAGTACAAACATCCTTGGATTCCAATTACAAAGGATACAGAGAAAGAGATGCTTGCTTCTATTGGAAAGAAGAGTTTAGACGATCTTTTCTGTAATATTCCTGAGAAGTTCAGAGTTAAGCATGACCTGAATCTTCCACCTTCCCATTCCGAGTTTGAAGTATCTGAAAGAATACAGGAACTTGCTGGGAAAAACAAACCTGCTTCTGATGGCAGTGTCTTTCTTGGAGCAGGTGTTGGAATGCACTATATTCCTGCTATTGTTCCAGCCTTGGCTGGGCGATCCGAATTTGTAACATCCTATACAAGTTATCAAGCAGAAATTAGCCAGGGAATGTTACAAACCCTTTTCGAGTATCAAAGTCTGCTGGCTGAAATACTTCAGATTGATATTGTAAATTCTTCAATGTATGATATGTCAACTGGGGTTGCAGAAGCTGCTCGAATGACAGTTCGTGTGAAAAAGAAGCGGTCCAAATTCCTTGTACCCGGGACAATCAATCCTGAGCACTACAATGTTATTCATACTTACACAGAACCAGCTGATATTGAAGTCATCAAGATTGACTATGATAAAAACACGGGTCTCATGACTCTTACCGACCTTGAATCGAAGATGGATGATCAGGTTGCTGGAGTCTATGTTGAAATTCCCAGTCATCTTGGATTCATTGAGACCCAAGTTGATGATATTGCACGAATTGTCCACGAAAATGACGCTCTTCTTGTCGCAGGTGTGGATATTCTCTCACTGGGTATTCTCCGACCACCAGGAGACTATGGTGCAGACATCATTGTTGCAGAAGGTCAACATCTTGGTTCACATGTAAGTTATGGAGGACCACTTCTTGGGATCTTTGGGTGTATTAACAATAGGAAGTTGATCTATCAGCTACCCGGTCGTTTAGTTGGAATGACTCGGACTGAAGAAGAACCCTATGAAGATGGATATGTACTCACACTTAGCCCTAGAGAACAACACATTCGCAGGGAAAAAGCTACGAGTAACATTTGTTCGAATCAAGCACTCGCAGCAGTAACTGCTGCGGTATACATGTCAGTTCTTGGACCATCTGGAATCGAGCAAATTGGTGAAACTATTACTCTAAAAGCAAATTATGCTGCGAAGAAACTCGATGCTATCAAAGGAGTCAATTCTCCAGCAATAGGTGAATCGGTCTGGAATGAATTTGTAGTTCAGTTTGAGAATGGAATTACAGCACAACAGGTCCATGAAGGTCTCTTACGTGACGGGATTCAAGGTGGAATGGTACTGAATAATGAATTTCCAGAACTTGGAGAGTCAATGCTGTTTTGTGTCACTGAGATTCATACTCAACAGGATATCGACAAACTTGTGCAAACGGTTGCAGATATTGTTTCAAAGGGAGGTGCAACTAATTGAGCAGAGATCCACATAGATACATGGGTCGTCAAGCCAATTGGGACGAACCACTCCTCTTCGAGCGAACAAATCCTGGTGTTATTGCGCACAGATTTCCAACTCCAGAAGATGATATTCGAAAACAGGTAGGAAAAATCACTGATATCATTCCAAAATCCATGGCTCGTAAGAATCCACCCAAATTACCTGAGGTTTCTGAACCTGCGATTGTACGCCACTTCACTCGACTTTCTCAGATGAACTACTCAGTAAGTCTCGGAACCTATCCCCTTGGGAGTTGTACAATGAAATACAACCCCGAGCAGAATAATCTCGCTGCTGCACATCCAGGCTTTGCATGGATCCATCCATTACAGGATGTTTCCACAACTCAAGGCGCACTAGAAATGATGTATGAACTTGAGCAATGGCTTGGTGAAATCACTGGAATGGATGCAGTAACTCTTCAACCAGCAGCAGGTGCTCAAGGTGAATGGACTGGTGTCATGATGATGCGTGAGTATCATCGTTGCAACACGGATAATTGTGAACAAAGAACTGAGATGCTTATTCCAGATGCAGCACATGGTACTAATCCCGCATCAGCAGCAATGGCTGGATACAATGTTGTGGTAATCCCTTCAAGTAAGGAGGGTCTCGTTGATCTTGATGCATTGAAGGCAGTTGCAGGACCAAAAACTGCTGGTTTGATGCTTACCAATCCTAATACTATTGGAGTCTTTGAGAAGGACATTGAAGAAATCACAGGAATTGTCCACGATGCTGGTGGTCTGGTCTATTATGACGGTGCCAATTTCAATGCGATAATGCACAAGGTTAGACCAGGTGACATGGGATTTGATGTTGTTCATCTGAATCTACACAAGACCTTTTCGACACCACATGGAGGTGGAGGTCCAGGAGCTGGTCCTGTTGGAGTCAAGAAATCTCTAGAAGAGTTCTTACCAGTTCCGAGGATTGTGAAAAATGAGCAAGGTTTCTTTGATTTTGATTACAATCGTCTAAAATCTATTGGTAAAGTGAAATCATTCTATGGGAACTTTGGTGTGCTTGTAAGAGCATATGCGTATTCATACTCTCTTGGAAGAGAGGGTCTCAAGAGAGCCTCTGAGATTGCAGTACTGAATGCAAATTACATAGCCTATCATGTCAGTAAGATTCCCGGTTTCACACTCCCATTCTCTCAGGATGCTCCACGAATGCATGAATGTGTTATCTCCGCAGAGGAGCTAAAGGAAACCACTGGTGTTACCGCAATGAATGTTGCAAAACGCCTGCTAGACTTTGGTGTGCATTCCCCCACAGTTTACTTTCCTATGATTGTACCTGAAGCCCTCATGATTGAACCAACAGAAACAGAATCCAAACAGGAGTTGGACCACTTCATTGATGCTCTTCGTCAGATATCAAAAGAGGCTCATGAAAATCCGGAGATTGTAACGACGGCACCTCACACTACTGCTGTTCGACTACTTGATGAGTATCGATCAGCACATCCAAAGACTCTTACTCTATCGTACAAGATGTATCAGGAACGTCTTGCCAAGGGAGAAGAAGATTGATGATCTTAGAACAAAAAGCTGGCAATCATACTATCTATCTCGAAGTAAAAGAAATCGGGAACGACCTTCTTATTTCGATTCATGGTGGCGATGAACATCATATTGGTGGTGTTTCAATTGCATATATCACTCCTAGTCATTATCGAGATGCATCAACCGTTAGCCTGAGTTCATTGACATTTCCAGGTCACAAGGACTATGTGGTTGCTAACTCTGCCGCTGAGAAAATAAGCAAGGTGCTGGAACGATCAACTGTGGTGACTGTAGGAATTCACTATGATAACGCTACGAAGAATGATATCGATGAGATAATCAAAGCCGTAGATAATCTGGTGGATGAACTTTTATCTCACTATGCAAAAGCTGAATAGTGCACCTTGATTGAAGACTCTGGGAACAATGCTAGTCAGATTCAAGTCCTTTGGACCAATTCGTAGGCTTCTAGATAAACAGTTGATAGAAGTGGAGGTTCCAGAAGGAGCAACAGTACTCCAAGTTGTTCAGATAGTTGCAGACTTAGGTGGTTCTGCACTACAGGATTTGATATTGAGGAATGGGAACATCGATGGAAATCTGATTGTGATGCTTAACAAGAAGGATGTTTCAACCATTGGAGGAGTAGAACTCTCAGTATCAGATGGTGATGAGATTGCGCTCCTTCCACATGTTCAGGGCGGTTAGGTGTTGGAATGACAATCAAATTCTATTTGGAAACCTACGGCTGCGCTCTAAACTCAGCTGACTCTGATATCATAGTAGGAACTTTGGCAAATATGGATAGTAACCGCGTTGAATCCATTGATACTGCCGATGTGATTATACTGAACACTTGTGGAGTAAAGGAACCAACCGAGGACCGAATAATCAGTAGACTTGAAAAATTATCTTCTGGAAAGACTCCAGTGATAGTTGCTGGTTGTCTTCCCAAGATATCACTAAAAAGGGTTGAAAGAGCACTCCCTGAATATGCTGCAATAATTGGACCTCAATCCATTGAATCACTGAGTGATATAGTACCACGTGTTCTCAAGGGAGAAGTGGGTATTGTTCATCTTGATTCAAATGATGTTTCAAAGCTAAACTGGTTGGAAGGTCCACCAAATAGTGTGATCTGTACGATTCCCATTTGTGAGGGTTGTCTTGGTAGTTGCGCTTATTGTGCCGTAAGATTTGCCAGAGGTGCAGTAAAGAGCCATTCCAAACGGGATGTATTTGATACTGTGGAGAGATGTGTTCGCTCAGGGT
>Ga0114923_10000353_pt1 | contig 38562 bp, 84 predicted proteins | sample SumtaG_FD_89578 | JGI IMG/M metagenome (GOLD analysis project Ga0114923, IMG submission 89578) | Deep subsurface microbial communities from Indian Ocean to uncover new lineages of life (NeLLi) - Sumatra_00157 metaG | ecosystem: Environmental > Aquatic > Marine > Oceanic > Sediment | place: near... | reverse complement strand
CTTTTAAGGCCGATGGCGGAATTGTTGAATATACCACAAAAGCACCTGCAGGAACGAATGGAACTAATATTGTATTTAATATTGAAGAAATATTTGGTCAAGTTATAAGATTAGACCCTAGATTAGGAGATAAATTCACAAGCGATGTCAGAGATGATATCGATGCAGTATCAGGTATGGCATTATTAACAGTATCAATAATAGGTTCATTTACAAGTGGGGAATAAATGGGTAAAATAATAACACTCGCAAAAACTAAAGAATTACTTGGTATAACAAATACTGATCTTGATACAGAGATAACAAGATATATTCCTATAATTGACGCTAAAGTGAAACTGATAACAAAGAACCGATACAACACTCAGGTGCTTGGTGATACAACAGCAGATTCAACAACGGTTAAATTAAAATCAATTCTTAATAACACATTAGGGCAATTGGATTTTTTTGCTAATCCAAGATGGTTTGATACATGTAATTTAGGGATAAATAATTCATGGTGTATTGAGGATTTACAGGAATATCTTGACATAGGAATGTTAATATCTGGTGGTAGTATACCGGCAGATGTTTATATTGATGAGGTTTTCTATAATGGTTTTTCTGTAGCATTGGGTTCTGATACTTTCGCAATACCGACAATAACACTTTCAACAGCAGCGACCGAGACAGCAGCCGGAGTACAGATATTCTTAGGCTTTAATATTGGCTTACAGACAACAGTTGCAAAAGGCATTGCCTGGTTAATTAATGAGGAAAATCAGAACACACCATTAGCCGGTTTACTTTCACGGTCCATAGGACCCACAAGATTATCATGGAGCGTGTCACAATCTCAAATTGATGGACGTTATGGAATGCCTTCGTGGTTCGTTAAAGCCTTCCCTGTTTATATGAGTGGTCACTAGAATGGCTTGGTTAGATGCATTTACAGAAGAATTTAATACCTCAATAGTAATATCCGGTAGGGGCGATCCAACAGGTCAAGGAGCTGATGGTCAATTAACCTATGCAACGGGTATAACTAAATATACCGGCCTTTGTGCATTTTGGCAATTATCAGCAAATGAAATATTTGCATATGATAGAATAGGTAATCCTTCGACTCACAAAGTTGTAATTTTACCAGATGATATATTGTTTGCTCTTGCACCATTTGACACCGCAGTAATAGACAGCAAAACTTATGACATGTATGTACCGGATGATGTTATCCAATCTGGAGACGTAACACAGTTTACTGTAAGGATTCGTAGATGATTACGATTATTGTTTATTATTCAATTCAGTTATCAAATCATGATATGTTTTTTTTAAGTCAAGGTGGTCATTCATGAGGTTGACATATTCGAGTTGTATATTCCACAATCTATCAAGTAATTTTGCATATTTATCTTCTAAAGTATTTTCCATAATATTCTCCTTATTTATCAATGTATATCAAATTAAACAATTTAACAAGGGGATTTTATGCCATTAAAAACAGAAGTTAAAACAGAATGGAATGGAAAAGAGGTTATGAAAGACTTTGATAAAGCTATGTTTAAATCATTATTCACAGGTGCCTCTATAGTAGAAGGTCAGGCAGCTGCTACTGTATCAGGTCAATCAACTGATTTAGGTCAATTATTGCAATCCATAACTAAACAAGTTAGTTCAACTAAAGCAGTAATAGGAACTAATGACGCAAAGGCTCCACATATTGAGTTTGGGACTCGTCCACATGCAGCACCGATATCAGCACTTCAAGGATGGGCAGATAGACACGGGATACCAGTCGGGGCAGTATGGATGAGCATAAAAAGAAAAGGTACAAAAGCACAACCTTTCTTATTGCCTGCTCTACTCAAGAATGTTAAAAAGATTATCGCAGTATTTGCAAAGAATAATATTAATTTAAAGTGGGTGCATAGATGACAGATTATGAAGCTATAATTGACGTACTATTAAATGAATCCTCTATTACTGATAAGGTTGCAAAACTGATAAATAATGCAGGATCCGCAACGGCTTTTCCTGCTGTTATGTTTGGCGATTTACCAGATAATCAAGTTGTTTATCCTGCTATATCTTTAAGACGTTTAACGAAAGATAAATTAAACGGAATTGAGACAGGTTTTTTTATATGCGATTGTTGGGCAGAGACGATGACAGCAAGTGTAATTTTAGCAGAAGCAGTAGATGAGTTATTTACAGATTCTTTCGTATTTGCAAGTGACTATGCTTTTAAGTCTACAAGTGATATAATTAGTACAGTGAGTGACGGGACTTATAATAATACTCCCGTAAATATAAAGGTTACATACATACGGAGGTAGTATCATGGCAACAAATCAAACGACTGCACAAGATCCCAAGACAATTATAATTGGATCGGCAAAAGCTGAATATTCAACAGATAACGGAAATTCATTTACAAATGTAGGGCTTGGTGATGGTTTTAGTTTTACTGAAGAGATTACAGCATTGGATTCAGCACCCGAAAATGGAACTGCGCCAGATATTTTAAGAGGTGTAGCAACTCAGATAGCAATAATAACTGGGAATCTATGGGAGTATAATTTAACTAAACTTAATGCAATCAGAGGTGGTATTGATATTTTATCATCTGTTGCATCTTCTCTTGTTGAAGATGAAGTTCAGACAGTAGCATCGGGGGACTGGGCTTATGATATTCCAATAGAAATGACGGGTCAAAATCAGAGTGGTTTAATACCAACTATAAACAGTGTTACCGGAAGCGTTGACGGCGCAATAGTTTTACTAACTGATTATACAACCCTGAAAACTCCTGATGGAATATGGTCAATAGTTGTACTTGATTCAGCAACACTAACAACTGAAGTTCAGAACATCTTGATTGATACAGACTACACACCTTCCGCAAGTACTTCATTATCGACTGGTGGGCTTTCCTCTATGGTTCCTATTTGGTGGAGATTTACAAATGATGTACCGGATAAAGCAGACGCAGCAGACGCAACAGCAAACGCAGGAATAAGCGAAGATGATTCAATTTTTAGGCGCAGAATATTTGATTTTTATTCTTGTACAGTCAATGCAGGAGACGCTTTGACTTTTAAGAGCAAGGACGATACAAGCCCTGAAGATCCTTATGTTCTTTCTTTAATGGCGGAGATAGATCAGGACAGAGCAACATTAGGTGATCAGCTTAAAAAAGTAACTTCGTCAATAGTAGCACAGTAACCCACTCAGGGGCGTTCATTACTCCTTGTGAGCGTCCCTTTATTTAAGGAGTAAGGAAGTGAAAAAAGCAAAGGAATATTATAAAGAAATCTTAGAAGTTGAATTACTTAATGATACAGATAAACTAACTAGAAAATGTAGAGACGTTTTAAAAGAGTTTGTTTATGAAATAAGAGAACTTTCTGAGGTTAGAAATGTATCAACTGATATTGGGATTTTAGCTATAGTTAAAGAGCAGAATAATAAATGGAATGCTTTATGTAATAAATGTGAATATTTAACAAGAGATGCAATAAATAGTTTCACTGATCATATGTTAAAGAGGGTTTGATGGAAAAGAAGATTTTAAAAATAGGTAAAAGAGAATTTGATTACTCATGGATAAGTGTTGGGCGAACTATTAGAGCCTCAGATATTTATTTCAGCGCATTTAAAACAGAGCAAAAAACCAACAGCGCAGTAGTGCCGATTATTGTTGATGCTGTTATTATTTTAATACAGAAAGATTTCAATTTTTCATTTGATTGGCTAAGACGAAGATTGATAACACGTAAATATATTTTACGTCATTTAGGATATACCGAACTTTCTGATTTTTTAGAGGTTGCTCTTGAACCGATCCTGGGAGATAAAAAAAAAGAACTGAAAGCAAGGGAAAACATAGACATGATACTGGAGAAACTATTGGAGAAGATAACACCAGAGGAACTCAGCGAATTATTGCAGAAACAGCTTGCATTTACGGATGGACAAAAGACTATATCTACAACCGACTCAGTGCAAGCGAGTTAATGCAGTTTTGGAAAGATGGGTATAAATACGATATGATAAGGCATGGATTTAAGTTTGAAGAGAAAACAACCCTTGAGCAAGCAGACGAAAAACGGGCAAAACTTAAAGCATTGTATGGAGGCTTGACATAATGGCAGGTTCATTTCTAGGCAGTTTACTTGTAGAGATAAAAGGCGATAACTCAAGTCTGGATAAATCAGTTAAAAAATCAGAAGGCTCAATCAAGAAGTTTTCTAAATTTGCGGTCGGGGCTTATGCACTTGTCGGGGTTGCAATTATAGCAGTTGGTAGAAAGTTTTCTAAACTTGCAGCGAGTGCAGAGGAAATACAAAGTAAGTTTAATGTTGTATTTGGCAGAACAGCTAAAGACGTTCAAGAATGGGCTAAAACTTATTCTGATTCAGTCGGTAGAAGCATAAGTGATAGTTTGGATTTTCTAGGCTCTATTGGTGATTTATTAAAACCGTTAGGATTTCAAAAAGAAGCTGTTGACGATTTGTCAAAAGTAGTTGTAACTCTTGCGAATGATTTAGGCTCTTTTAATGATATGCCGACAGCCGATGTTATGAGAGATATTCAGTCGGCAATGGTCGGAAACTTTGAGGTTACTAAAAAATATGGTGTAGTACTTAATGAGGCAGTCATAAAGCAAGAAGCTTTTAACCGTGGATTGTTTAGCGGTAAAGGTGTTGTTGATGCTCAAGTAAAAGCACAGATTGCGCTTGATTTAATTATTCAAGGAACTAATGACGCACAAGGTGATTTGTTAAGAACACAAGAAAGTGCAACCAATGTTGGTATAAGACTTGAAGCAGCAACAAAGGATTTAGGTATTGCTCTTGGTGTAGTAATCAATGAAGGATTAACACCAATGAAATCCGCTCTTGCAGATGTAACAAAAGGGTTCGCTGATTTAATAACAGAGGCAACAGCAGCCAATAAGTTAATGAAAGATTTAAGAGACGGGTCGGACGTTTCAGGTGCAAGTATTGAGGCTTTGGAGGCTTCTCTTGCAAGATTGAATGCAGAACAGGCAGCCGGTTCAGCACTTGGAGTTAATAAAAGAATAAAAGAAGAGATCGCAGCAGTCGAGGGTTTAATTGCAGCCTATGGAACACAGGACTTATTTTTAATTAAAGCTGCAGAATCACAATTGGCACTTGCCAGAGCTGATGTAGATTCAGCAACAGCAAAACAAGCTCTATTGGATATAGAAGAATCAGCATTATTAAGACTGGAAGAATTACGTTTTGAAGCTTTAAGCAGTGAAGAAAAAGAAATAGAATTATTACAAGAACAAATAGATCATTGGGCGACCCTTAGAACAGAGGGTGCAGAAGTACAAACTTTAATAAATGAACTTGTGAGACAGCGTAATGAATTATTAGAAGATCAGAAAGACATAATTGATGAAGTTGCAACAGCTCAAGACTTTATGTTTGATAATGGCATGGTTAAAGCTAAAGAACAATCAGAAGCAATTAAACAACTAGAAATAGATTATAAAGTTTTAGCAGAAGATGGGCTTGGTTCTTTCGTCTCAGCTTTTCAGATGGTAGGTCAAGAAGGCGTTACGGCATGGGATGTTGTAAAGCAAGCCGGGAAAGATGCAATATCAGCAATATTAAAAGGATTAGGTCAGCAATTATTAGTTGAATCATTACGTCAATTTGCTTTCCCTTTAGGGATAGGTATACCAAGCGGTATAAGATTTGCAGCAGCATCGGCGGCAGCATTTGCCGGGGCTGGCCTTGTACAAAACCTTGCAGAGGGTGGAGTTTTACAACCATCAAGCGGAGGAACGCCGGCAATCATGGCAGAGGCAGGAGTTGCAGAAATGGCAATGCCTTTGACAAGTTCAGCTATCAACCCTTTTGCGGATGCGGTTGCTTCAAGGATCTCAACAACTACGAATAACAATACTCAGAACTTTAATAGCACTTTCAGCTTAAACGATGACAATCAATTAAGGGAAGCAGCAAGATTATTATTTCCTTTCATGCGTGACGAAGATATAAGAAGGGGGATAACTGTATGAGTCAAATATTACAATTAGGTTTATCAGGTTCAGAAACTACCCTCCCTACCGAGTCGAGGTCATTTACAGCTTTCGATAATGCTTTAATTTCAACAGAGGGGCGAAGCGCAGACGGGACTTTACATACTGATTTTACTAATAATAAAGAAGGATTTGTGATAGTATATGCAGTAGTAACAGAAGCCAATAAGGACGTAATAACAAACATCTATAAACTGCAAATATCAAACGGTACTTTTTTAAGTTTTATTTATACCATACAATCAGGGGCAACGGTTAACAAGACTGTAAAAATGTCACCTCCATCATTCGGGGCGGTTGTCGTGAAAGATATATTTTATCATAATGGCGTTACTATCAATTTAGAGGAAGTTTAATGTTGAATTGTTATAATTGTTTGCATTATGCAAAAGATAAAAATAAAAATATCTGCAATCAATCAGACCCGTGGATAATACCGGAAGAATTTTTAAATGGTTGTGAATCACATTGGGGTGAATTAACATTAAAGAAAAATGCAGAACATACTACAACAAAGGCAATTAAATGCTAACCACAACCCCTGAGTTTGATACAGCAATAGCAGCCAACGCAAGGAAGGTAACCGCAAGGATAAAGATAAATTATACAGATGCTTTTTTGGATACGACTATATCTGCTGATTCAATCGGGACTGATTTTTTATTAGAAGATGCAAGCGATATAATTATTACAGAAGATGATCAGGCGTTAAAAACTGAGGGTAATAACCGAGTGAGTCAAAATGATCAGGTTGTTAATGGTCGGTCGGAAACTACACACAAATGGTTTTCTTTTGAAATTGAAAACCTACTTAATAATATGATCACTCAAGATGGCCAGGATATTATCACAGAGGATGCTGTTGACTTTATACAAACAGAGGTTGATTTTGAACAGCCTGTTAATAGACTTGATGGAACATGGCATTTTGCACCATCACCGGAGGCAGCCAACTTTAATGAAATAGGATGGTGGGGAGATGCAGTAAGTGATTTAAATGATGTAGTTCCAGGTGACCAGGGGCTTGTAGTAACATTTTCAGCCAGACGTGTTACATCTTTTCAGGTTGTCGGGGATGATAAACGAAATGAATTCCCAGTAGATTTTACAGTTGAGTTTTATGCAGGTGCAAGCCTTGAAGGAACCGAAACAATAACAACAAATACTTTAGTCAACTATTCACAGGACATTACACCCTTAACCGGGATAACATCTATTGAGCTTCATATTACTTTATGGTCAGATCCTTACAAAGTGCCTAAAATAATAGAACTTGTTACAAGTGTTTTCGAGACTTACACCTCTACAAATATAAAAGATTTCACTGTAACAGAACAACGTGAAATTAGTAATAATAATTCAGTGCCGACAGGAAATATAGCAAGTAACGAAGCTGATTTGTCTATCATGAATTTTGATAGACGATTTGACGCAGGTAATACAGCAAGCCCATTATTCGGACTCATAAAACCTAATAATAAAGTAGATATAGAAATAGGTGTTTTAACATCTTCAGGAATGTTTGAATTTGTTCCAGTAATTACCGGATGGTCAGGCGGTTGGAATGTTCCTGATAATGCTATTATAGCAAGTGTTAGAGTAAGAGATAGATTGGATATTCTAAACCAGTCCATGATTACAACATCAACAGTTATAGTAGATAATACTTTCTTAGATTGGTTTGAACTTGTTTTAAATGATGGTGGTTTAGCAAATACGGAATTTAATATAGACCCTGTTTTAGATGGTTCTATTTACGTTGTACCGTTTGGATGGTTTAATAATATCACTCACAGGAAAGCCTTACAGATATTAGCCGAGTCTGCAAGTGCAGCGGTTTACGTTGATAGATCAGGATTGATACAGGTACAGTCTGTTGATTATTTTGAGGTTAATAATTTAGATTCTGAATTAAGTTATAACCGATCAGATTACATGGACAAATCAAATCAACCGATTTATGAAAATATAGTTAATAAAATATCTGTAACTACTCAGCCATTAGAAAAGACAACCAGTCAAACAGTTTATCAAACAACGTCAGCAGATCCTGAAACAATACTTGCAAATAGCGTAACAGAATATGAAATAACTTTCAGAACTAAACCAATATCTGATGGAGTGCCAACGGTGGATCCTCCTGTTGCTGGTGTAACGGTTACTGATTCTGATTTATTTGCATGGGGTGGAACGGTAGAGGTTACAAATACAAACGCAAGTTCACAGGATTTCAGAATAAAAGTTGTTGGGTCTACTTATGCAGTCGAAGGGCAGAAAACTATTACGGCATTAGATCAGGATTCTATAGATGACAACGGGACTTTCTTTTTAAATTATAAAGAGAATGATTTCTTACAGAATAATAATCTTGCAGGGAAAATTGCAAATACATTGTTGAAATCTTTCAAGGATCCACAGAGAGATTTGACCGTGACATTCTCACCCGGAGGAAATCCGGCACTTGAAAACACAGACAGAATCAGCATAGTTGATTTGTATAGTACAAAAGAGTATAATTTAATAAGCCAGAGAATTAAATATGATGGCGGTTTGAGTATGGAACAAAAAGGACGGGTTACACAGACGACAGTAATGTTGACTGAAACCGGGGATAATTTAATTACAGAAGATAATTTATTTATAGTTTTGGAATAGGAGGAAATTATGGCAACAGGTCAAAAGATATCAGCACAGACAGTGGCTACAAGTTATGATAGTGGCGACTTAATGACAATAGTACAATCAGGGGTTAATAAAAGTGTGGATCATGACGTGCTTATGGATGATACACAGGTTTGTAAAGCGTGGGTTAATTTTGACGGGACAGGAGTTGTGGCTATTCGTGACGACTTCAATGTAAGTTCAATTACAGATCTTGGAACTGGTAATTATCAAGCAAATTATACAAATGTTATGAGTGATATAAACTATGTAATTGCAACATGCGGTTCCAGTGTATCTACTGATGGGAGGCATATATTTGAAAATGCTGCCAAAACAGTAAATAATTGCACCGTAATAACAACAAATGATCCTGCTGCCGCAACTGATTCTACTGATGTCATGATTATAATTTTCGGATCATAAGGAGATAATATGAAAAAAATAGTATACGAAAGAGAAACAGGAATAGCAGTTATTACACCATCAAAAGATTATCAGGAAAAAATAGTTGACCGAGATATACCGGCGGTTGTTGAACTTGCAAAGATAGAAGATGGAAAGTTAATTCCTGCAAGAGTAATTAAACCGGCAATATATGAATTCCACATGGAAACCAGATCAGGATTTGAAAGAGCGATGAAAGATATTCCTGAAGGTGCAACATATAAAATCATTGAAGATACAGAACTTCCACACGATAGAACTTTTCGCAATGCATGGAATTACGATCTAAAAGAAGATATCCTAAAGTCAAAAGAAATCTGGAAAGAGAAATTAAGACGGGATAGAGAGCCTTTATTTTTTGCCAATGATTTAAAAATCAGAGATGCAAATATTGAAGGTGATATGTCGGCCTTATCTGTTGCAGTTGCAGAGCGTGATAGATTGCGTGATATAACTAAATTGGTTGACGATTGCAAAAGTATTGTAGCAATCAAAAAGGTTAAAGTATGAGCTTAGATACTGTACCGAAAACTAACTTTGAATCTGACGATGGTGTCTCCTTTTCTGATTTTAACGAAGTCGGATCTAATCTACAAGCTCTTGAAGATAGTAAAAATCAAGATGGTGATAGCCCTACTTATATAACTGAAACCGTTACGACTTCTAATACTACAACAGCAAATGTAACAACTTTAAATGTAGGTGATATAAATCCAAATGCTATGACAGCTGCAAATATATTTATATCAAATGGAGCTTCATGGACTCCATCGGCAGGATTTTATATTATCGAAGATATAAATAATGTTATTGTACAAATTAACTCAAGTGGTTTTAAAAGTACAGCAGCAGGATGCTTTTTTACAAATGGGTCACTTGTAAGAGTATTAAATAGTTCAGGTGGAGACGTGACCCTTGATTATCTTAAACTTTAATTACTGTCAATTACATAATCAATAGTATTACTAACGCCATTGATAATAACATCCATTGAAAAGTAATATAAATCAACGGGTGGATTTAAAGCCGTGAAATCAGTTACATGATCACGGCCTTCACCTACTGTATAAATCCTATCTGACGAAACGGTGAAATCAGGCGTATCATAGAATCGTACATAGTCATCAATTTCATGCACAATCAATTCAAAAGTAATTCCTTCAGAAAGAAACCACTTGTCAAAGTGTCCCATCCCGTTATCAAGAACTACCATTGTCTCTGATTCGAGTTTAATTAAATTATTCGAATAACCTATAACGCCATATTCAAATATAGGCTCTTCATTAGAACAACCTTGTAACGAAATCATGACAATAGTTATTATCACTATAATCAATAATGATATCATATAACAAAATGTTCGCTTGTCGTTTTCGTTTCTGTTCATATTATCCCCTCTATAATTAAATTGATACACATTGCAATTGTCATCATTGTAGTACCTACCAATACTCCTATATAAAATTCCTGAGTACTAAATAATTCCTTAAAGTATTCTTTCATATTTCTCTCCCTTGAATCTGATATAAACTTTTACTTTTAGAAATGCAAACCGCCTTTTTATTCACCTGTTCAGTATTCCACAATCTCAAATATCTCAGACAAGTTCCAACAAACGGCTGATTGCCTGTTTTTCGACATACAACATTACGTAGGTTCTGACTGTAGAATCTTTTCATTACAGGGATATTATTTAATAGTGCAAATGTTGCTTGTCTATTGTTCATGGATGTTTCCAATTATTTCAATATCTTCTAATTGATCCCAAAAATGTAAATAATAACCTGCTCTATGGTTCTGCTCTTTATCTCTTGGCATAAAAGAAGATTTATGCTCTATCCATACAACCTCACAGTTTTGGTATTGATCTAATGGAAAAGCAGAGATATCTTTAAATGTTACAATATCACCCTCATATATCTTTTTACCGTTCTTATCTTTTAAGCCGGTGTATTGTTCCATAGTAAAAGATTCACTTTGGTGGTAGCCTATCCATGTTTTATCTATTATAACAGCTCTATTTAGGCGTCTCATTTCAAACTCTATAGGCTCGTAGATATACTCATTCTCGATCTCATCCCATGCTCTAAACTTTATTTCTCTCATTCTATTACTCCTTGCCCTCTAAGGATATCCATTATGATAGGTTCGACTATAGATCTATCCTTTTCCATCATCTGCAATCTTGCCCTTTCATTCCTTGCTTCTAATCTTTTAACCTGTGATACAGTAGCTTTGAAACAGAATTGACTTACGGTTTCAGTTCCCGATAAAAGGGTTTTTATACTGTTTTCCAGATCCTTATCAATATGTAACGTTGTATTCATCTTAACTCCTTTAATTTGTATACAGCCCTGTATGTAATTATACGTTTTTAGCGTTCAATGGTCAATAGGTAAACACAGGATAGTCAATGAACTTTCCCCTGCTTACGTGCGATATTTTCAATTACCAACCCTTCTATCCCATCCCGTTTATCAGCAGTATCCATTAGTGAATCTATGATAGAAGCAACCTTCTCTTTTAATAATTGATTATTACCAACATCTACAAGTGCATTTGATTTTAAAGAGTCTACAGGAAGCCAATTTAGCCAGTTGTCAATTATCCGTTTACCGTACAATTTTCTATTAGATAAAGTATTGCCGATTATATGCGCTCTTTGTGTTGCCTGGTTTCCTGTTACAAAGCATTTATGATTATGGATAGTGTACATATGTACAAGCTGTTCAAATTCTTTATCCTTCACTCCAAACTCTCCTTAATATTTCTTTTTGCATTAGATAATTTCTTTTCCAAAATAACAAATACCATTTATAACCTATTGATTTAATCAATTCTCGTTTAGGCCATAATATTCCCATTTTTTTTAAATGAACCATTTCAAAGTTGAGAGCGTTTATTATATCTTTATCCATCATTTGTTTTCCGTACTTTAAATGTCAAGGATTTATAACCACAACACATACACTTCATATATGATGGAAATATATTGTAATCTATCGTTATAGAAATTCTATTACATTGGCCACACCGCAAACGCCATTTACCATTTGTATATTCTTTAATCATCATTTTCCATTCCCTCCAGAATTTCCATAAACTTTTTCGAGTTAATCCCGACCTGATGCATTTCAGAGATTAGATTATCCATAGTTTTCATACGTTCTTTTTTTGTGTAGTCTGCCCATGATTTTAATTTGCCTCTTACCATTAAATCCATATCTGAATCTTGCCTAATATACTCAGGAAGGTCTTTAAACTTTTTAACACTATGAATTCTGGCATTATACTCTACCGCATCGCCAACTACTTCAGCTTCAATTTCAGCATAAACAAACGATTCAAAACCTGCACCAAGATTCTTTTTAATCAGCTTCTTGAATTGGACAAGATCCACATTATCATAACTATGCATACCTGATATATAGTATTCATTCAGTAGTGCGTGAAATGCTTTGTTTTGTGCAGCCGTACCACTGTCAGCATCTTCAAGATTGTAATGTCTGCCGATTATTGGGGAGTCTTTCGACTCCACCATGTATTGTTCTTTTTCAAGGATTAAGATTTTCATAGGTTTTTACTGAACCCTTTAATCAGCCGATACGCTTCTCTGACAATTTCCTTAGCCTCTTCACCTTTAAGACCTCTACCGATTTCTTCCATATAGAATACAAGCTTTTCAAGCTTCTGTTTATCGGGTGCATTTTTGGCTTTTTTCTGTTCAGCTTTTAATCTGTCAGATTCTTCTTTTTCAAGTCTTAATCTTTCAGTTTCTTTTTCCTGTATTTCTCTTTCGAGTTTTTCTTTGGCTTCACGTTCCTTTCTGATAATCTCATCCTGTATCCGTTTTTCAGCTTCAACTTTTTCTCTTTCAATCCTGAGCTTTTCTTCTTGTAAGGCTTTTGCTTTATCAAGTTTTTTCTGTTCAGCAATTCTTTTTTTCTCTGCCTTTTCTGCTTCAATTTTAAGTCTTTCATTTTCGGCTCTCATGGCTTCACGTTCAGCAGCTTCCTTTTTTTCTTGTTCTATCCGGTCGGCTTCAGCTTTTCTCTCAGCTTCTTTGATTGCCTCATAATTATTCTTTACACCTGCAAGGTAATTATTCCAGACTTCATCAGGCATATTACCGAGATCTACAAATTCACCACTTGCCTCATATCTAGATAATTCCAAGGCTCTATCAATCTGTGATTTTGCTTTCTTTTCTTCCTCAATTTTTTCATAATGCAATTCAATATCTTTGAGTTTTTCTTCCTTGTCAACAACTGCAAATTTCAGAATATTATAAACTCCCTGGACTGCATTGCCTCCCCTTAAATATTCTTCTTTTAAAATTTTCCTTTCCTTATCGGCACTTACTCTGATTTTAGAAATATCAAGCCGGAGCCTTTTTGCAAGGACACATTTTTTAGGTGATATATCAAGGGCAATAATACCATTAAAAGAATCCTCAAACCCTTCCAACATTTTAACCATTGGATCAAATACAGCTTTTATCTGTTTTGCTTTACTCTCATCCAATCCTTTTAACTGTTCAGTTTCCTGTACTAATAAATCGTTCATTTGATCTCCTTTAATAAATAGCAGTTGCGATTTCTTTTAGAATATCTCTACATTCTTCTACATTAGATAAATCTTCTATTTTTAAAATATTATCTAATAAATCTAATGCATTATTAATTAAATCTTCTATCTCATTAATATATCCTTCGGCTTGTTCTTCATCACTAAAATCTACATCTTTTCTGTATTTCATTTTATCTCCTTGAGCTTTCTTAGCATTTCTGATAATTCACTTTTAAACTTTTCAACTTCCATTGTGATTTCAGCAATCATAACCTCATCCCGATTAAACCGCTTGATAGATAATTGTAGATTGTTAGAGAGTCGAGGATCGAAAGATATAAAATCACACCATTGTCTATTACCACACATCATTAAACTTTGCATTTGATAAATATAATCCCGTTTAACTTTACCGTTAATCAATGTATCAATATGAGTGGCAGTATTAGGACATTTAATTTCAATGCTACCATCTTCACCTATCAACCCATCCGGTGAAGATCCAAATAATTGAATTATATCATGATCAATGAATCCAACCTCATCAACAAAATTACCGGTTATAGCTTCATAGGCCGATCTTGCTAAAGGTTCGTTATCAGTTCCCCATTGCATTTCTTCAGATATAAATTCCTCGGCTGTTTCACCTGTTAAAATCTCACATATTAATTTAGCCATATAATTTTTCCGACTTGCAAGATATTTACCCTTAACACCTGGGACTATTCTAACTGTCTTAGAACCTGTAATTTTCCCTCTCCTGATATCATGCCATTCAGGAGTACCTTGAATAATATCTGTATAGATCATTTGATTTTTCCTTTCTGTTTATCTTTGATGACAGTAAGAATCTGCAATCCAACTTTATCATTACCAAGTTCTTTGTAAATCTCTTTCCATGTTTTGATAAGATCCTCTTTAGTCTCACAGGATTCTAACCACTGAACCTGTTGTGCATATTGAACACCATCGGCAAAAGTTAGGCTTGCTGCATCATCATCTTCATCTTCGATTGTAACACCGAAACCAGATACAAATGTGTAACGTTTTCCGTATGTCGTCATGCTACCTAATACCTGTACTGCATTTTGTTGTTTAGTTGCCTGTAAAATAGGAACGTCAAAAGAGGTTTTATCATCATGGCCATAACCGCTGATTATCAGGATTATCTTTTTCCCATTCTCTAAAGATTCTTCTTTCCATTTGTAAGAAAATTCATGCTTTGTAATAATTGGATTATGGCTATTTTGCATGACTTCAAGAGGTGTGTAATTATATCCGTATCCCTCTTTTGATCTTTTAACTGGTGGAAATTCCGCTTGCATTTTGGCAAAATGTAAATCAAAGTTTGCTTTTGCCTGTCTCTTTTTCTCTTCTACATTCATATCTATAATTTTAGCTAACTTATCAACATCAAGATCCTTATCAATTGCCATTTTCAATAATGCGCCTGATTCAGATTGTAATGGTTTTTTCTGAACTGTTACGGCCTTTGTTTTTGCAACAGATTTCTTCTTTGCAGCAGGTTTCTTTTTAGGTACAATTTTATTTTCTGATACAACTTCCATTTTCATACATACTCCTTTTCACCCATACTCATAATTTTTTTACCAATAAAAACCATAGGCCGACAACGTAACAATTGACCTTTATTTCTAATTTTTGTTCCTTTATTCCACATGGTGCCTTTGCTCGGCCATCTGCCTAAACTTTTACGTTTCATTTACTTCTCCCTTAATCTTTGAATGTTGTTTCGATTTCATTTATCTGTTCAATTAAAAACTTTTCCGTGGAGAAAAACATACAAGTAGCTAGTAGTGCCGGTTTACCTATTATGTGAGTGACAGCAATAGTTTCTATTAACTCTGATAGTTTGCTTTTAATTTCTGGATTTAATTCTTTTGTCATCATTCTTTATCTCCCTTAAATTGATATACTTCATTATCTCATACTAGCCTAGTAATGTAAAGTATTATTTTACTAAGTTTGCTATGAATAAATAATCTTTCTCTATTGCAATCTTTAAGGATCTAAAAGTCATACTTTCAATCCATCCGGGATGCATAGCTTTATGCCGGTAATATATCCATTCCTCTTTCCACAACCAGAAAGATAATTCTTCCATGCTTGTTATCTTATGACCTTTTTCGTATTTCCTTTTATACATAACAACCTCTATTTTAAAATCTTTATGCTTGCTATTACATTATTTTCAGAGCAATCATTTTTCCCTTCTATACTTCCATATCTCACATTTAAACAAGTATCATCAAGTAGATAATTATTTTCAACTAACCAATCAAGAAAAAACTTGTCAACAATAGATATTATATTCATGGTGTCATATTTTCGTTTAGTAGTTTTATAAACTGTGTAAGATATTTCTATTACTTCAGCTCTGAAGGCATATATAGAAATCGGCTTAAATAATTCTTTAACTTGATTATTAACTTGGAAATGCATATTTCTATAGATATTCAAATTAAGCATAACCTTTTTGTCAGGGTTTCTTTTCCTGGGTAATGTTACAAATAATGGTAAAATAAAAATACATGGTTCAGTTTCCATTGTTATCTCCTTAAAAGTCCGGGAGCCTATCCCCGGTTAAGGCGGGCTTGCTAATTTCTGCTTTTGCCCTTTTAGCAAGACAGGGAGTCAAACCCTGCTTATTATCTTTTTCAATGCACGGCTAACCACTAATAGTTTGGTAGATAATAGGTGCATCCCCTTGGCTTTCCTCCAAGAACCGTGTAAACCTTTGCGCTTATCTTTGCGCCCTTGCTACCGCTGTTTTTGGATTCTTCTATCCTTGGTTCACAACGAACCTATTAAAAAAATATATTGACCAATAGTAGGGAGTTCACGGCCTCCCTGTGTACGAACTACAATAAATCACATGTGAAAAGATCTCGGCTTGTTTTAGGAACTGCCATAAATTGAAAATTAACTCTTTTGTATCGACTAAAAAATTCGTGAACTAATACACCGTGATGTATTAGGTTATTCATTTAATCCCATACAGGATATTTGAATCTATTTATCTAGTGAATAGGCATAATCTGCAACTACTTTCAATGTAGATATAGTTTCTGTAATAACATTTCTATTTGATTGCATTGAATATTTTAATGTAAAATGTTGCACTTGAATAATAGCAAAACAAATAATTATTATTGTAATTAAAATATATTCTTTCATACTTCCTTCTCCTTATATCCTCTATGTGAGGGGTTTATTTATCTTCTAATAATAATTTCAGTGTAGGATACATCGGAAAATTAGATTCTGTTATAGAATCATGAGAAATACCACCTTTAATATATTTACCTTTGTTCCATAATTCCCAACCGTAAATATATTTATATCCACATCTTGAAGCTTTCATAACATAATAGGAAACTCGTTTTACCTGATATTCTTTACCGTTGATCATTACTGTATTTATTGTAAATATACGGCTAGTTTCATGAAACATGTTATTTTCCTTTAAAGAAAGATCTTTCAATACTCTTCTTAACCTGATTAATTTTCCACTGCTCATTTTTGATATCTTCTTTTATAGTTTCAATAGTATGTATTGTTTGATCATCTCTATGCCCTGTATTTTCCCAGAATTTCAGATCTTTTTTGAGTGATTTGATATTATCGGTAACTGTTTTAATTAGGATTGATTCGTTCATCTAAGCTCCTTTGCTTTGATCTACCTTTAATGTATCATACTAGCCTAACCCTGTCAACAAAATAATAAAAAAGTTTCGCTCTCAAGTCGCTTATAATGGCACTTGGAGAACTTTAATCTATTGGAGATATTAGGGGCTTGTAAACAAGTAGTTTTACTTATTGAAAGAAATCCTATATAGGTATACAATAAAACTATACAGAACTGGAGGATATTATGAAATTATCACATGAACTTGCAAAGATTTTTGAAACAGAAATAGAAAAAGTAATAGAGAAAGAAATCAATGAGCCAGATTTTATGCCACAGAAAGTATTCAATTCATGTAAAGAAAGATCAGCAGGGATGTTACAGGTTGCTATGCTACCAGTTATAAACACTTTTGCGCTTGCTATTGCAAAACATCGAAAAGAAAAGCATGGAGAAGATATGAGTAAAGAAATGGAAGCTTTATCCCTTGATCTTACAGATGAGCAACAGGAAATAGGTATTATGGGATGGTGGAGAGGTTAATATCATATAGTGAGGTAAATAGATGAGGATTGGACAAAAATTATCTATTTCATTGGGAATTATATCTATAGGTAATACAGTGAATGGATTTCTTAGAAACGAATCTCTATTTTATTATATTATGTATGTTGGAATATTCATTCCTATTATAATCATTCTATTGTTATTCCCAAAATCTCCCAAAGATACAATTATTTCCATAATTCTTTTATCATTATCATGTATTGGAATATGGTTTGGTGGTGATACAAATCTTGTCAGTGCAACACTTTTCTGCTTCGCAATTTATATAGGTATAAAAAATAAACGAACTATTTATATATATTCTGGTTTTCTTATCGTATCTATCCTTTTAAAATTCTCTTTTCTAGGTTTAAATATACCTCAATTTTTTGTTATAATGGCAGGTTCATCTTTTATTATAGTTTTATATCAACATTATATTCATCCACGTCAAAAATCAGACAACAAAATAATGGTCATTTGTCCAGAATTGGACTCGATTACAGTCGAAATCTTACAAAAACTATACTTAGGGTGTAGTGTCAAAGAGATATCAGACATGATATACTTAACTAATGATGCAGTTTCAAAGAGGATTGGAAGGGCTAGAATTACAATGAATGCAAGAAATACAAATCATTTGTTGGCGATATGTCAAGATAAAGGATATATTAGTCTAAAAATAGACAAATGATTATTAAGATAGTAATATATGGTAAGATTATCTGTCCAATCCATTACCGGGCAGATGCTTTCGAGTGCTGTCCGGTTTTTTAAAAGGATTGGAGGACTATATGACAACAGCAGAGCATGAGGATATGACATTGAAACATGAACAGATATTACATGGAGTACCTGGTCAGAAGGGAATAGTAAATAAAGTGGAAGAATTGTATGAATGGTTTTTGCAATCGAGAGGCAAGAATACAGTTATTATGTTTATTAAAGATTTGCTAATATCAGGCGGTATAATTGTATTTTTCTTAACATTGTTTGCTAAATAATCCGGGAGGATTGGACAAATGAAAGTAATATTTACATGGAAGGAAATAATTATACTTAATAGTATAGTTGAAATTGTCAGGTATCCTGCAACTTGTAAAGTCCGTAACGAGATAAACAAGCGCAGAAAACCTGATCAAATTGTTTATACTGTGACAAAACATCCAAAACCATATTATCCGCGGACTTTTCCATCAGGGATACATACAATAACAGAAATAGAATGGGTTAAAAAGGGGACTAAACGATATGAGGAATTCGGCCCTGTAATAATTAAGACGGATGCTATACGAGAAATCTTCACATGGGATCTTGACAGAGAAGGGAATTATTGGAAACCAACTGGTAAAACTCAGATTGATACAGGATATTATATACATCATACTCACAAGTATCTAACTACATATGGCTGCATTAGGGGTGGTAGTACAGAATCAGAAATGATACATATTGCAAAAATTATTGAGCCTGTTTTAGAGAATGATGATATAGTATATTTGGAGGTATTATGAGAATTAACAGCATGAAACTTACAGTTATTATAATACTTGCTGTGATGATTACTGGTACAGTAGTAGGTTTATTTTATAAAGAAATTCCAGAAGGGAACCGGGAAGTAATGTTTATGGTTCTTGGATCTCTTATTACTGGATTTATTTCGGCTATAGTTAGTTTATTTAAGAAGGAGTAATCTATGGGATTATTTAGCAAGATTTTTTCAGGTGGTGATACAATAAAAGGGACTCTTGAAGGGGCCGGGAGCCTTGCAAAAGATATCAGATCAGCAATAACAGGAGAAATGAATCCTGAAACTAAAGGCAAACTTGAAGCGCAATTATTGACATTAGAGAGTGATATACTCAAAGTCCAGGCTAATGTCATAATGGCAGAAGCCGGGGGTAAATCATGGTTACAGCGATCATGGAGACCGATAACAATGCTAACTTTTTTAACTCTTGTAGTACTTGATTCTTTCGGGGTTCTTCCTTTCAGACTGGCAAAAGAGGCTTGGGGATTACTCAAGATAGGATTAGGCGGTTATGTGATCGGGCGATCAGCCGAAACAGTTGCTAGGACTTGGAATCAACCTTAACAGGTTATTTCCATAGGGCCATTACAACGTCCACATTCATGAACAAATGGGCCGTATACAGCTCCACATTTAGGACATACCCAACCGGGATTATACACAGTAGGATACTGTGAGTTAGGTTTACATTTATAACAAAGTCCGTATGTATCTGCTGTTCCTAATTCCACTATTCCACAATTATGGCATATCATCCTAAAGCCTTCTTAATAATCCTGATAATTTTTTTTTGCTTTTCCTTAGACGGCATAAAGTATCCCTGATAGTATTTTGTCACTGTATCTATTGGATATCCTAACAATGAAGCAAACTCCATTCTATTCATTTTGAGCTTATCTTTAGCATCCTTTAAAAACTCTGCGAAACTTTCCATAAAATCTCCTTGACTTATAGGCTAGTTACATGATAATATGAATTAGCCTATTTAGTCAAGGGGAGGATAACAATGAATAAATTACTATTTTCATTAACTAAAAAAGATTTTACATTAACATGGTTTTCAGGGACTGGAGCAGGTGGACAACATAGAAATAAACATCAAAATTGTTGTAGAATTAAACACAATGAATCAGGTGTTATTGGTACAGGTCAATCTAACAGATCAAGAGTAGCAAATCAAAGAGAGGCATTTATTGGATTGACAAAAAATCCTAAGTTCAAAGTATGGCTGAATAGAAAGATATTTGAAATTGATTTAGATACTGAAGCCATAGAAAGAAAAGTTGACGAAGCTATGCAAGACAAGAATATTAAAGTTGAATATATAGGAGAATAAAATGATATTAGTTAATGCAAAATATGTTGAAAATTGCAAATGTAGGGAAGTTAATAATTATAAACAAACTAAAAAAGATGCAGAAGAAATGAATAGAATTATGGTTAAAAACAACGGTATAGGTTTATCGGCTCCACAAGTCGGGATATTTACACGATTTTTTATCATGAAAGATTTCAGAGGAAATGATAAAATTGAGATTGTAATCAATCCTGAGATAATAAAATATGGTGATAAGATCGGTACTTTTAGGGAAGGTTGTTTAACATATCCGGGAGAGATATTCATAGTCAAAAGAGCTAAACAAATAAGAGCAAGATGGTTTGATATAAACGGTATGGAAGTATATCGTAAAATGTCTGGAAGAGAATCACAAGTATTTCAACATGAGTTTGACCATATACAAGGTATAAGCTGTAAAAATAAAGGAGAATAAAATGAAAAAATGTGAATGGAAAGATGGAAAGTTTGAACCGTGTGAGGGTTTCAATCCTGTTTATGAAAGTTTTTCACAGATAATATGGTGTAACTCCTGTAATGCCGATATCCGAAAACCTGAACCGGAAAAACCACTGATAGTAAAATCGGGTGGTACGTGGGTAGCTCATTGGAAGGGTGTTGATTATTTATTAATTATGGGAACAAAAAAAGAAACTCCACCTAGTTTATTTTATACTCATACAGAAACTACTGAAGTTGCTGGAGCTTGGAAACCCTTCTCCGAAATCGAAAAAGAAGGTTTGACAGATGAGATTGCTAAATTAAGGCCGATAGTTGTTGAAGATGGATATAGTTTTAAATACATACTATGGGGAATCGATACCAGTGCATGTATATTGGCAGACAAAACCCATTCCATCTTCTGGAAAAATATAGAACAAATCAGTCTCGCAACCCCTCACGAATTACAGGCCAACTTATGACCACAGAATACAATAACAAGTTTATTCCATTCTTCCTAAGAATCACAGGAACAAAGCAAGTAAACGAGAAAACAGAGGGCAGACGAGAAGAGGAATGGGGTAATATCAAGCACAGGCCGGATGAAACATTTCACCTCCAGACAGAAGAGGAAAGGAAGAGAGATAGGGATGAATAGAGTAGAATTATTTAATGACCATTTCCAGAATTATAAAAAATATGGAATTCCAAAAGCTCAATTATTGATTGCCGATATACCATATAATGTTGGTATAAACGCATATGGAAGTAGCCCACAATGGTATGTTGATGGTGATAATAAAAACGGTGAAAGTGATCTTGCAGGTAAAGCATTTTTTGATACAGATGAAAGGTTCAAGATACCGGAGTTTTTCCATTTCTGTAGTCGTATGATGAGAAAAGAACCTAAAGAAAAAGGGAAAGCTCCATGTATGATTGTATTCTGTTCTTTCCAACAACAATTTATGTTAATAGAATACGGAATAAAACATGGTTTTCCAAACTATATCAATTTAGTATTTAGAAAGAATTTTTCACCACAGGTTTTAAAAGCAAATATGAGAATAGTTGGAAATGCTGAATATGCACTTTTATTTTATCGTGATAAATTACCTAAATTCAATAACAACGGAAACATGGTTTTCAATGTAATGGATTGGCCGAGAGATAACGAAACGCCAAAAATTCATCCTGTTCAAAAACCTATAAGATTATTAGAACGGTTGATAGAGATTTTTACCGATGAGAATGAAGTAGTAATAGATCCGGTGGCAGGTTCGTTTGTGACAGGATTAGCAGCAAAGAATATGAATAGAAGAGCGTACGGTTTTGAGATCAAAAAAGACTTTTTTAAAATGGCAAATGAACAGATTTTAAGCATTTCAGAGCCTTCTCTTTTTTATACTCAAAATAATAAAGCAAAATATAAACAACAAAATAAGGAGTTATTCAATGTCTAAATACATTAGCGACGAATGCTGTCAATGTGATGATAACATTAACCCATATGGTTGTGTAAATGCGGGCTGTCCTATCAGACAGGATTATGAACAAGGCATGGAGGAAATGGCAGCTGATTTTGACCATGATAAACGCAAGGAAGATAGATTATTGGGGGAAGAATAAAATGTCGATAAAAATAAAATGCCCTATATGTGGTAAATATAAATATTGGGATATCCCTTTTAAGTGTGCGGGAAAATATATTCAATGTCAAAATTGTTGGTCAATAATAAATAAAGAAATATTATTAAAAAGATTAAAAAGAACGGAGGATAAATGAGAGATTTAAAAGCATTAATAGACGCAGGTGTTAAGGCTCAACTTGAAAAGTTAGAGCAGAACGGGCATAAAGAAAGCTTTGATAATTTAGATGCTTGTGAATCATACTATCTTATGATGAAAGAAACAAAAGAATTGCAAGCGGAAATATATAAGACGACAACAGATTATAAAGCCACAAGGCGCGAATTTGCAGACATAGCTAATTTCTGTCATATGGGAATTTTAGCCTGTGATAAGGAAATCAATAAATGACATACCAGGAAATCATAATCAACCGGCCGGATCTGAAAAACGAAATGGAAGAATACGCCGGCAAGATGGAATTTGATAACGAACTTACCCGGGATGAGGCAGAATACGAAACAGCCAGGGTTATGCGTGAACGATATTTGATATTCGCACAGGGAAATTTGTTTTATCAAGGAGATAAAAAATGAAAGAAGAAAATATAACAAGAATTAAATTAAGTTTGAAACCAATGATCGAAAATGCAAAAAGAGAAAAGTTATTATTTAGAAGTTATTATCAAGGTGTAATTATGTCACCTGGAGAATTGGAAAAGAAGTTAGAAAATAATCAATATGTTTGGGGTCCTGTAAATTGGGAGTTAATATCTCCACAGATAGAATATGAAAGACTGGTTAAAGTTGCAAAACAGCATAATAAACATGCTGAACAATTCAGAGTAGATTATCTATTGTAAGGACATTTATTCAATGGAGGAAGATAGTGAAAGTTTTAATTGCATGTGAGTATTCAGGAACAGTTCGTGATGCATTTATCAAACAAGGCCATGATGCAATGAGTTGCGATTTGCTGCCAACTGAAACACCTGGACCACATTATCAAGGTGATGTTTTTGATATAATAGATAATGGGTTTGATTTAATGATTGGACATCCACCATGTACTTATTTATCATATGCCGGAACAGCACACTGGAATGCACCTGGAAGATGTAAATTAAGACTTGAAGGTCTGGACTTTTTCAGGAGATTATGGGAAGCACCTATTGAAAAGATTTGTTTAGAGAATCCGAAAGGTTGTGCAAGTCCGACAATAGCGAAATACTCCCAATCAATACAGCCTTATTATTGGGGTGATGAGTATTATAAAACTACGTGGTTATGGCTTAAAAATCTTCCTTTATTGATACATTATGAAGAGGATGATTTGTTTAATCAGAAAACTTCAAGCGGAAAACCAGAGCCGATATATATAAATAAGAACGGTAAAAATGTCCACTTTTCGGATGCTTGTTTGGGTGGAAAAGATAGGGCTAAAAACAGAGCTAAATTCTGGACAGGAATAGCAGAAGCAATGGCAACCCAATGGGGCGCTTGAAACAATATGACAGATAGTGTATTATTAAGTATAGGGTATCTTTTCTTGCGTGAAGATATTAAGTTATAAGGGCATTTGATATACCTGGGGAAGTCGCCAAGCGTCTTTCGCGCAAGCCGGGTATATTGAGTGCCTTTTTTATTTGAGGTGATTTATGGATAGAATAGATTGCACAATGAATCATATGTTAGGTGCTAGAATATATTGTAGTTATTATGATGTATTTTATATGCTATGTGATAGCGTAAAAGATTGCCCAGAAAATCTTGATGATGAATATGAAACATATGAAGAAGATGATGGATACAATAGTATGTATGATTGGGACGAGGATTATAAATGAAAATATTAACAAATCAAACGGTTTATCAGTGTTCTTATTGTGGTAAAAAAAATCTTACAAAAAAAGGCTCAGAGATACATGAAAATCAATATTGTAAAAGCAAAGATTCTCCTTGTAGAAAACAACTTTTAGATAATCAAGGAGAATGTAAACATTTTCATGTTGATACAAAGTGGAGTTATATTTCTGGGGAATGTATAAAAGAACCAGATTATGATTATTGTGTAGATTGTGGAATGGTATTTAAATAATGGAATGGTTTAAACATGACAGTAGTGCTTCAAGTGATGCAAAAGTAAAGAAACTTTTAATCAGATATGGTGCTTTAGGATATGCAATATATTTCCATTGCCTTGAATTAATTTGTGGTGATGTAAACAAAACAAATATAACATTTGAGCTTGAGCATGATAGCGAAATAATAGCGGATAACCTGAAAATAAAAGGAACGACAGATAAAAGCGGGATAGAAATTGTTGAAGAAATTATGCGGTATATTATCACTTTAGGGTTGTTTATATCTGAAGGTGAAAAGATATTCTGCTTTAAATTACTTAAAAGAATTGATACTTCGATGACATCAAATATTAATTTTAGAAAGCTGATAACTGAAGCTAAAACCACCAATAATCATGATACCGTCATGACACCATCATGCAAGAAAGAAGAGAATAGAAAGAATAGAAAGAAAGAAGAGAAAGATATAAAGCATAAATACGGACAATATAAACATGTGTTATTGACAGATAAAGAATACGAAAAACTAAAAAGCACCTTACTAGACTATGAAGCATGGATAAAAAAGATGGATGAGGGTATTGAGATGAAAGGCTATAAATACAAAAGCCATTATTTAGCAATACTATCATGGCAGCGTAACGAGAATAAACCGGAAAATAAAATAGTTACAGAATTTGCACCTGTTAAGTTTTAAGGAGATATCATGAATTACAGTGAGTTCATGCAAGAAATACAAAAGTATTATGGCGGTTATAAGGAAAATTCAGCAGTACCTCAATATGTATTCAGTTATTTACAGCGTGATATTAACGAATCAAAACTTGACAGGCTTTTCCGGTTTGTTACATATCATCATTCTCACAGATTTGGCGCTCCTGGGATTGCTGAGATTGAAAAAAGCATATCAGAAGCATTGTACAGAAAGAAAGGTGAGGATGTACATTCAAGCAATTTTACACCGCATGATACTGAAAGGCCGAATACTCAAGAGGAAGATAAACAAGTGGCTGAATTATTCAAACAAGGGTTATCAGAGGCATTCAAAAAACAAGTGGAAAATAAATAAAATAAACCTTGCAATAGGCTAGTATTGTGTTATAATAAGTAAGGGGATAATATGAAACGATATAAATATACTAATATGATATTTTGTGAAGAACCGGATATTGAATGGGTAAAATATTCAGATATTGAAAGACAAGATAATCTATTTAAAAAACTACATGGATGGCATAAGAAAGCATTACAACACAATTTACATTTAGGCGATCAGGTAGAACGGTATGAAATAAACATAAATAAACTTCAAAAAGGATTAAACCATATTATAAACAATAGAGATAATAAAATAAAGAAACTGGAAGAGCAGAATAGAGAGCTATTATATGCTTTAAATGATATGGCGTTAATGGTTAATCCTATAAAAAAAAATGAAGAAGGTGTTACTAAATATTATAAAGCTATGGATTTAATAGAAAAAGTAGAAGGTGTAAATAGATGATAAGTATAATATTATGTGAAGTGCAAAATCTTGGAGATCATGGAAGAGAAGTAAGCACAGCCTTAGAAGTTGATCCAAAAATAACTATTCAGGAATTAGTCAATTTAACCTTGTTTAATCCGTATCCTGAACTTCCGGCATATAATAATCATATAGAAATAAGATTGGCTAAAGCATTGGAGAATACAGATGAATAAAACATGCCCTAATTGTGGTGGAAAGAAATATATCCAAGAATTTGATTCCAGAGGATTAAGACAATATACGTGTCGAACATGCAACGGTAAAGGCACAGTACCAGTATATGAAACACCTGAAATGTACAAACAGCGAACAGGGGAAGAATGGCCTGATAATGATTCTGTGTGGTATTTAGCTGATGGTGGAGCATGGGTTTTATGTGAAAAACACATAGCTATTGAATGGCCTATGAAATATATTGTTATAGACACTAAATCAGGAAAACCACCAGCAGATTACAGACCGGAGGATTGAATGGATAAAATAATAGACGTTAAAAAGGATGGTGAATAATAAAACAATGAAACACTATTGGAGGGAGTATGAACAATGAATCTAACATTGATTAGATTATTACAAAAACTCGGCGATCCAATTATTATATTCATAATATCAGGTACATTAGCATTATTTCTTATTCTGGTTTTCCTTTTAGGCCGAGCAACAGCTTTAAATCACTTAAAAAAGCATCATATGCGAGAGATATATGATGATGAAGTCACAAGATTGAATGAAGAAAATATGAGGTTGAAATTAGATAAAAAAGATTTGTTGCATAAGAATAAATATTACATGGAGATATTTTCAGGTATGCGACATTTTATAAAAAAAGGAGAATAGAATAATGGTAATTTCATTTTCACCAGCTCTTGAAAAAGATATTGAAGAAATAATAAGTAATCATAATGTAAAAGATATATGTGAAGTATTAAGAAATGCAGTTGTATTGTATAAATATCTTATTGATGAAATATCAAATGGAAATAGATTATGTATAGCAGATTCTAACAATAGAATATTAAAAGAGCTTGTACTTGAAAATAAAGAAAGTCGGACACAAAAAATAACTGATTATAATATAAGACAAGTAACTTCATGGCTAGAAAGTAAAATTGATAGCGAAGAATTAACAGATGCAATTAAAATAGAATAATGAATAGAGATGAGGTAACTATATGAATATAATTAGAAAGTGGATATTAGACAAAATGACAGTAGATGAATTAGTAGAATATTTTGCTGAAATAGGGATAATACTGGATTTTTCTTTTGGACAGAGACCTGAATCAAGATGGTATGCTAAAAATAGTCGAATATACAGGAGGCAGAATGAAAGATATAATTGAGAAGTTGGGGATAACACCGATAGAAGACGAGATGATGTATACGACATTTGGCTATGATTTGGGAAGATATATAGAAACTGCTAAGGTCAGAGAAGTCGAACAGCAAAGAAATGAAATGCTTGATTACTTAATAAATAATATGCTTGAACGGATAGAACTCTGGATTGATACATCAAATGACAGAGGTGACAGTGAATCTATCGAAGAAATAACAATACAATGTGAACAAGCGAATCATGTATTAATCAAAATTATTGAAAAAGCAGATCCACAACATCGACTATGGGAAGAAATCAAGGAGCTATTATGATAAACTCAGAAGGTAAGGAAAACAAAAAGCAAGATACAGAACAAGAGGTAATAATAAACCTGGTTGATGATATGGTTGATAGACTAACAGAAGTGGTAAAAGAAAAGTTTACGCCTGACGAGGTGGAAGATTTTAATGATGGGACAGATCCAGTATAGGGGGAATGTGTGATAGGCGATTTAGTAATTATGAGTAACAATGCTTATGTAAAAACTAACAGTCAAGGGACATTGGAATGTTTACCAAGAATAGCATGGTACAGAACTTTACAGATATTTTGGCTTACTTATTGGCATAAAAGAAGCATAGGATATATAAGAGATTTTTATTATAAACAAGGAGAGTAAATAGATGATAAATGCAATATTAAAAACAGTGCAAAATCTTGGAGATCATGGAAGAGAAGTATCTATAGCTTTAGATATTAAATCAGATATGACAATAAAAGAATTGTGTAATCTTCATTTATTAAGTGAGTTCAATGAAAGTACAGTTCCTTATAATGTTATAGAATTAAGATTTACAAAGAAGTAGATACTTGAAAATCAATCATAAATAGGCTATTATTGATATATGCACTGAGGGAGCAAGGAGAAAGGCTTCTAGGCTTAAAGGTATAATGCCTACCTCGCCGGGTCGACGCCGGACAGTGTATATTATTCCATTAAAAATGGAGAGTAATATTAGACTATGGGTAAGCTATCTGATAAACAAGAACTTTTCTGTAATGAATACATAATAGATTTCAATGCAACTCAGGCGGCTATCAGGGCAAAATATAGTAAAAGTACAGCAAGACAGATAGGAAGTGATACGTTGTCAAAAGTTGACATTCGAGAACGCATTTCAGAATTGATAAATGAACAGTTAGGGACTCAGAGAGATGAGCTTAGATTAAAAGTTATTAGAGAATTAAACATCATAGCTTTTACAGATGTAACAAAAGATATAAATGTAGTAACAGAAACAGTCATAAGAGATGGTCAAGAATTAGAATATCAAAGAGTAGAAATTATAGACACAAAAAATAGCGAACAATCAAAAGCCATTGCAGGGATAAAGAAAACAGATAAAGGGATTGAAGTAAAATACCATGATAAGACAAAGGCTCTTGAATTGCTTGGTAAATATGGTACTTTATGGAATGATAATATAAACCTCAATATAAAAATAAAAGAACCCGATATGAGTAATTTTACAAAACAGGAATTAAAAGATCTTGCAAGACTTAATAGAAAAAGAAAATCTTGATTTAATCACTGCTATGGATCAGGCCGAAATAGAACTATCCCGTTCTGACTTCTGGGAATTCTGTAAGACACTGTCCCCCGATTATTACACAGACGAAAAGATACACCTTGAGGTATTATGCACGAAACTGCAAGCATTTTACGAGCGACGATTATTAAAACCTAATGGATTATTTCATAATAAGATGATTATCGAAATGCCTCCACAACATGGGAAATCAAGGACATTAACCAATTTCACAGCGTGGATTTTAGGGCATAACCAAGAAGAAAGAGTAATCACAGGATCTTACAATGATGATCTTGCACAAGACTTTTCTAAGTATACCAGGGACATTATACAGGCTATAAGCAACACAGGAGAGATAGTTTACTCTGATATATTCCCACATGTAAGAATAAAACGTGGTGATGCATCTTATAAACAATGGGCCTTAGAAGGGCAGTTTTTCAACTACAAAGGGACTGGTGTAAATGGAACTATAACTGGGAAAGGGGCAACAGTTAGAATAATTGATGATCCTGTGAAGTCGGCAGAAGTAGCATATAACGAAAATGCGCTTGATAAACTTTGGACATGGTATACAGGAACATGGATATCCCGGCGGGGCGGTCCTGTTGTCATGGATATAATTTGCAATACTCCCTGGGCAAGGAAAGATCCAACTGGTAGATTGTTAGATTTACAGCCAGAAGAATGGTACAGATTATCCATGCCGGTAATTGATGAGCATGAAAATATGCTATGTGATACGATTTTAGACAGGCAAGCATACGCAGAAATAGAAGCGGTTGCAGATCCTCATATCTTGGCAGCTAATTACTTAATGCAACGGCTTGATATCAAAGGTAGACTTTATTCAGGATTTAATACATACTTAAAACTACCAGAAGATACAACAGGAACGGTAAGTTATACCGATACAGCAGATGAGGGTGACGATTTTCTTAATACTATTGTTGCCAAAACACAAGGGTTATTTTGGTATGTTGTTGACGTGATTTATACGCAAGAAGCGCAAGAAGTTACAGAGGTAGAAGTGGCAGATATGTTGATTAAAAACGAAACCACCTTTGATATGATAGAATCTAATAATGGCGGTCGGGCATTTGCAAGAAATGTGATTAGGATAATTAAAGACCGCGGCTTCAGATCTTTTATTCGTTGGTTTCATCAAAGCAAAAATAAAAAAGCCAGAATATTAACACAATCAAGCACTGTTCAGAAATATGTTTTAATGCCTGAAGACTGGAAACAGAAATGGCCTGTATTTTATGAGGCTGTAACTAATTATCAGAAAGAGGGTAAAAACAAGCATGATGATGCACCGGATACATTAACAGGGCTTGTGGAAAAAACAGGCAAACGCCAAATGTCAGTAGGTAGTTTACCGATATCATTATAGGGGCAGAGATGAGAAGAAAGATAAAAAAAATATGCCATAACTGTGAACATGCAGAGTTCTACAAGTCATTTACTAGATTAGGTTCAGGATATTGCACTACATCGGAAAATAAACCAGAGATTTTAAAAGGTCAATGGAGTAGCATAGATAGTAATATGCATTGTAGATATTGGAGTAAGCAAAATAGTTTACCGATTAGCTTATAGGGGATAATTATGATACAGAGAAATAAATTGCACATAGACTTATTAGGATTGAAAGATTACAGAAGAGGATATGGATTCTATCTGATACCTACTTTCAGGATTTCAATAGGGCCATCTTTCGGATTTCATTGGCTTTTATGGGGAATGGAAATATATAAAGCAGATTCGTTTGATACTGTAGAAGAGTTTATGAATGATTAGCTTATAGGGGGAGATATGGAAATTGTTTTAATTGTAATATTAACTATTGTGGTATCACGGATATTATATAATATAGGGTATAAAAAAGGGTATAAAGAAGAAAATAATATTAATAAATTTACGGATTAGCTTATAGGGGGCGATTGTGAAATTAGAAGTTAATGAAAATAGTGAGATAATTTTAAAAGAAGTATATAGCGGAATAGGGTTTGTATCAGATGCAGGTGAAGAATTAAATATTTGTATGAGAGATTCAGGGTTTGAAATATTCTATGAAGGATATTGGTGGGAAGCAAAAGAAGGTGAAATATTTATGAGTAAACCTCCTGTTTCCAATAATACCGATACACCTATTAACGGAGGCTAAACAATGCCAGTAATAGACGATAAAACAATAAAAGAACTTGACGCAATACGGGGAAAGCGTAATTTGTTAATATGGGAGAATAGGGCGTATGTAAAGGGCAATAATCCTGAGACGTTGAATGAAGCACCACACAAGAAACCCGATAACAGGATTACAATTCCCTTTGCAAAAATGGCAGTTGAAACTCTATGTGGTTATGCAGGGCGAGCTGGTGATATTACTATTAACTGGGAGAATATCACCACTATCGAAGAGGAAGCCACGAGCAAAAAGGCCGCTAAATTAGATCCGTATATCGAACTACAAAAAGAGATTGCAGAACATAATGAAATGGAACTTGAAACATCACAGCTTTATGAGGTTGGAATTACACAGGGCGAATCATACGAATTGTTTTGGGTATCAGAAGAGTTAAAACTATCCAGTATGATGACACCTGAATATAAGAAAATACCTAATGTTGAAATAGTGCTTTTGTGGTCAAGTGATATCAAACGGAAACTTGAAGCAGCATTACGGTTTTGGGTTAGTGGAAAGAATCATTTTCTTGATGTTTATCGTCCTTTATTTTCCGAGAGATGGAATAAATTAGACGGGAAAAATACATGGATACGTGATGAAGAGTTTGACACAAAATATCCTTATACAGAAGTACCCCTCGCAATATATTCAATCAACTCTGATACAGTATCAATATTTCAAGCCGAAAAAGATATCATCACGGGTAACGATAAACTACTTAATAAGTCAGTAAATGAGGTAGACAGATTTAATGCTATGATTGCCTTATTTCCTCAATTAGTCGGTAAAGAAATGGCCGATAAATTGGTTGAAATGAAAATCATTGACGACCTTGAACAGTTCGAGAAATGGCCTCAGTATCTACAGAAAGATTTGAACGGAGTCAAAGAATTTTACACAATGGTATCAGAAAGGCTTGAAAAGTTCTTCCACAAATCAATCAAGATACCCGACTTTTCAGATGAAAACTTTGTCAATGCACAATCAGGTTTGGCTATGGCTTTTAAACTGATAGGCTTAGAATTCCTTGCAGCTAAAATTGACATGTATTTCTACAAGGGCTTAAGACAGCGTAATAAACTAATCAATGATGTAATATCCATGAACAGCAAATTCAACACGGATGATTATAAGATGGAGATAATATCAAAGCGTAATTTACCGATGGATAAACCGGCAATTATTGACATGGTGGTTAAGTTAAACGGTATATTGAGCAAAGAAACATTGTTGAAGTTTCTTCCTGAAGATATCGTGAAGGATGTGGAAGCCGAACTATTAAGACTTGAGGGAGATCAAGAAGAGGTTGATTTGGAATTGAATATAGAGGACTAATCTTGACAAGGGCTAGTATATGTGATATATTGTAAAGGTAAATCAATGCGTTGCATTGAACATAATATTTTATGGAGGTTCTGATATGAACTTAGAATTAGCAGAAGTTAGAAGTACAAAGGATTATGATTTATTTAAAAGGCTTAATTATAATAGGGAAATAATGATGCCTAGAATAGATAAAATTGTGGAAAGTATAAAAAAACACGGTTTTATTCTACCAATTTTAATAAACCAGAATTATATGGTTGTAGACGGTCAGCACAGATTAGAAGCTGCTAGAAAATGTAATAGTGAAGTGTTGTATATTCAGTTTAATATTACAGATGAAATATTGCCAATTTTAATATCAACAGTTAACACAACTAGCAGAAATTGGTCTAACGAAGATTTTCTAAATATGTGGGTATCATTAGACAAAGAAACTTATGTTTATATGAGTAATATTGTAGATAGGGAATGTTTAAGGATTTCTCATTTATTAAGAATTGCTTCAGTTACTGGCAATAAAGAAAATACGTTGACAAAAGAAAAATACAGGAAAGGTGAATTAACATTTACACATGGACAAAGAGAAAAAATAGCTACTAGGATAAAACATTTAAATGATATACGTGATAGTAGCGAATCGTATAAAGGATTTAGAAATAGTGGACCATTTATAGCCGCTATTTTAGGGGTCATAATAAACCTTGATTACGACCATAAAAGGATGATGCGTGTTTTATATGAATCACCTGGAAGTATAGCTAAATGTAAAATTAGTGCTGATTATACAGAAGTATTTTCAAGTTTATATAATAAGAGATTAAAAAATAGGATAAAATTTTCTTCTGGATTATAAATCACAAAGCCCCTTCGGGGGCTATTATCAGGAGGCAATATGAGTGAAATATCAAAAGTATTCCCGATAGATTTGACAGTCTATCCACCACAAAAAACATTTAGTGAAGTTTTTAATGATTCATATGACAAGACACATAAGAAATCATTTCTAATTAAAAAGGCTATTATACAATTCTTTAAGAGAATAGGATATATTATTAAACTATGAATTTAGAACAAATGGGTTTAGAAGGTTTCGACCTCACAGCAAAAGAAGTCAAAGCGCTAGAGCCTATTATCATCAAAGAATATCAAACAGCACTCACAGCAATCAATAAAGATTTACGCAAGATATACGATAAAGTATTAGGCGATAAATCACCTGCTCAGATTGCAGCGTTAATAAAAGCAAATCCGGCATTCCTCTTCACAGAAGCAGCGAAGTTTAATCGCCTTACATCACTTGAAAAAACAGTCAAAGATATCTATCTAAAAACATCATTAAAAGCAGCAAACCAGACGGTCGAAGCCGGGAAGCTATCAACAATCAATAACTTTTTCAGGCAACAATTCGCTTTAGACTTTGCAAGCATAGAACCGTTATCATTTGCCGTACTTAATCCGTCAGTAGTCGAAGCCTCAGTGTTAGGGACTACTAAAATATGGGATGGTTTGAGAAAATCTGTTCAAGACAGGATCGAGGCAACTTTCGGCAATCCTACAAAATACGTACCCCGACACGGGACATTATCAGCGACTTTGATTAAAAACAGGGCGTCCGATTTGGCAAGTATTAAGACAGCGATAAACCAGGGGCTTATTCAAGGGAAATCATTTACCCAAACTGCAAAGGATGTCAAGAAGGTTTTAGACGGATCCGCCTCGCAAGCATTACGAGTGGTTAGAACGGAATCAGGCCGTAACATGAATTCAGGTGCTTATGCAGATCACAAATACGGATTATCTCAAGGGCTTGATATTAAACGTAAGGCGATAGAAACACTTGACGATAGAACACGGGCGCAAAGTCAATTCATAGATGGAACTTTGACAGATGAAAACGACCAATTCACTTATCCTGGAGGTCTTAAAGTTGATATCATCGGAAATAGTGGAGTTGCCGGTTTTGATATTAACGAAAGAGGTCGATCTATAGAAATTATTGACGATCAACCACCTGAGACAAGAACAGGCAGAAATCCGGTAACAGGTAAAAATGAAACCATGACATTCAAGGATTTCGATACATGGGCAAAAGATAATGGCATGGTACAGAATAAAACCGGTCGATGGGTGCTCAAATAGTTTTTATTTTCCTTGACTTAGGCTAGTATTAAGAGTAGAATAGAGTATATAATTAAATTATAATCCCTGAAATATAGGGCAATATATAAGGAGGCGACATCATGACATTAGTAATATTTTGGATTGTATCAATTGTAGTAGCAACAATGATAGGAAACCAAAAAGGTAAAGGCGGAGTAGGGTTTATTTTAGGACTATTTTTATCATGGTTAGGGGTTATTATAGTTCTTGCTATGAAACAAGAAGAGGACAAGGAGAAATCATGAACGAATGGAAAGAGCTACAGATCGACAATTTACCGCCTGATATTTTAACAGGGGGTTATGAGTTTTATCAAATAGGTGATGAAACAGGAAGGCGGTTATATTTCAAGACTAGAATGGAAAGAATGGATATTATAGAAACAGTGATAAAGTTCGGCACTAAATACCGTTACCGCAAACCAGAACCCAAAGCACCAACACATGAGGAGATAACAAAATCAGATTTGTGGTGGAACTTTACTGATAAGGATAGAGGATGGCTTAAAATACTTTATTATATGGATGGTCTATACTATTTCCCAGATCCTTTTGATAATGATTTTATAGCCTTCACAAAAAAAGAGTTCATAGGCAGAGAATCAGCAGACATACCACCGGAATAAGGGGAAGATGATATGAAAGTTATTGATAAAATTTTATTTTTTGGGATTGCCGGAATGTTCTTTATTGCTCTTGCATATTTAGCAATTTAGATATCTTAACACTCTTTAATGATAATCAATCAAGCACCTTAACGGGTGCTTTTTTATTGCACTTGACCTTTTTTAGTAAAGTGATATATTATTATAATAGGGTTGTGAGAGGAAGGTAGTGCCCTTCCCACCTCCCAAAGTTTAGCCGTGGGGAATAACCGCAGGGCAGGAGGCAACATGGGACAGATAGCTGATTATGTAAAAGAAAACTTTACACCAGCAGAAGGAATAGATTTATCTGAGGTTGAAAAACTTGAAAAAGATCTTGATCCATTATCAGGCATAACCACACCAGACCAAGCACTTGATTTTATGGGGCGCAATCCGTTATTTGAAAAGGGATTGAAGAAACATGAAACACAAGCGATTGAAAAGCATGATTCAAAGTTCAAAACTGACAAATTACCGGGGTTACTCAAAGAGGAAAGGGAAAAAGCAATCAAGGAAGCCAACCCAGAAGAAACACCAGAACAGAAACGAATCAGGGAACTTGAGGATAATGCAAAGGCGAGAGATAAATCTGATGCTGAAAAGGACTTGAAAATAGCACTTGCAGCGAAGGCCAAAGAAATTGGATACACCAGAGACATTGATATGTTTATGCATCTTGGTGATAAAGCAGTTGAAACTATGGAAGCCTATCATTTAAAAAACACAGAATATCTTAAGGAAGAAAAAGAAAAGATTCAGAAAGAATTATACGGTAATAACACACCGCCTAATAAATCAGAAATAGAAACACCGAAAGATATTGATGAACAGATAAGAACAGCAAGAGAGGCAGGGAATGCCGGGCTTGCTTTGACATTACTAATGAAAAAAAATAAAAAACCGCAGCAGTGACAAATTGTCCTGTTGCATAGGAGGCCACAATGGCTAATGTATCAGGACAAGGAACACTTTGGAACTTGCCTAATTTCGCAGGGCAGTTATTCACAGCTTCAGAGATAGCAACACCATTTTTAGATCAGATCACCATGGCAGGCGATGTTCAGGCTAATGAATTCGCAATGAGTTCAAGTTATGACCAGGAAGCAGCAAGTCAGCCAGCAATCACAGAGACAGCTTCATTAACCGCACCAACTGCAACCGGATATGTCAGAAGTAACGAGAAAAATGTTACTCAGATATTTCAGGAAAAAGTCAGTGTATCTTATGTTAAACTGTCAAATGCAAACAGACTGAAAAGAGTCGAGGTATCCACAAGTGGATTCGCTTATGATGAGGCCGGTGAAAATCCTGTACAGGATGAACTTGCATTTCAGATTCAAGCAACAATGAATCAGATAAAAATGGATCTTGAATATTCTGTATTAAACGGGGTTTATCAGCTTCCAACATCCGCAGGTGTGGCAGCAAAAATGAGAGGTATCATAACCGCAAGTGTTACTAACACAGTAGCAGCCGGTAGTGTTGATATTACCCGTACAATCATGGATTCACTCTTTAAAGAGATGGCTGACAATGGCGCATTTACTCAGGGTGGAAGTTTTACCATTTTTGTTGATGCGTGGAATAAGCAGAAATTGACAAATGCTTATGATTTCGTACCGATGGATAGAACTATTGGTGGATCCGCTATACAGCAGATTATCACTGATTTCGGTACAATGGGGATCGTTTATGTTCCTAGAGTACCTGCAGCAACTATTCTTGTAGCTAACATGAGCAAACTTGGAATGGTTTTTCAGCCTGTACCTAATAAACCAGCCGGCGATAATAGAGTGACTTTGGAACTGCTTGCTAAAACTGGAGCCTCAGAAGATTGGCAGTTATTCGGTCAGATGGGTGTTGACTATGGATCTTCATTTTTCCATGGTACAGTAACCGGAACAAGCACAAGCTAGGGGGCTTAATATGTCAGTAATAAATAAACAAGAGGGCATTTCCCCTGTAGTGAAAGAGGCTTTTTTGCTTCGTGATTTAGCAAGTGCCGGGGATATGGTAATAGTCATAGACCCCGAAACTGTTGATAGGACTATAACGACTTCGGCATGGACAAGAGATGTAAAAATCTCTGTCCAGACAGCAGCTGGAGCAGTGCATACATGGCTTGATGGGGCATTCGCAACAATACTATCAATTGCAGATACTGGCGGGGGAACCGCTACAATAGTCTCAACCACAATGACACTTGTCGAAGGCGAGGTGATTGTAGTTGTATCAGGCGACGCCGCAACATGGGCTAACGGTGAAACAGACACATTGACAGTAGCTAACACTACTATTTTGGGATATACCGTCACCGGCGGTACTTCAGTAGAAACGTTCAATACTTAGGAGGTAGAAAATGTTTAATCAATTTAGTCAAGTAAATGATAGCCTGGTATTGATAGATGAAAATCTACCTTTCAGATGGTTGGATGCATGGGGTAATAAAGTTGCAAAATATATCCCGTCAAATGGTATACCAACAGACGACTCGACCGGGGAAATGACATCATGGATCGCGACCGAGACCGGAACCAATACGACTGTTAATAGCGTAACGGCAAATAGTCTTATTACCATGACAACCGGGGCGACTGATTTTAACGGATATAGCTCCCAGGTCAAAGGTTCAGCTTTTGCAGCAGTTTCAGCAAAACCGTTTTATTTCGGTGCGAAGATGAGCCTTGACGAAGCAACAACTTCAGACTTTCTTTTTGGTCTTTGCGGAGTCGATACAACCTTAACCGCTGCAGATACGGGCCATGCAATAGCAGTCTCAGCAGGCGGGTTTTTCTTCAATAAATTGGATACCTCAACAGATATAACTTTCTATGTTTATGCAGCAGGG
>Ga0114923_10000352_pt1 | contig 38599 bp, 75 predicted proteins | sample SumtaG_FD_89578 | JGI IMG/M metagenome (GOLD analysis project Ga0114923, IMG submission 89578) | Deep subsurface microbial communities from Indian Ocean to uncover new lineages of life (NeLLi) - Sumatra_00157 metaG | ecosystem: Environmental > Aquatic > Marine > Oceanic > Sediment | place: near... | reverse complement strand
GGGAAGTCAATGATAAAGGCTTGTTTACTGCTTTGAGAAAGGATTTAACACCATGACTGTTACTACTATTTTTCCATGTGATAATTGTATTTGTGTACCAATATGTAGACATAAACTATATAGTAAACTCTATGATGACTGTTCTTTATTATCTGATTACATTAAGGTAAAGATTAAAGATGATAGGAAAATTGACCTGTGTGTTGTTAGTATGATCAATCGTAAAACTATTTATTTCGAAAACTTATTACAATTACAAACTCATCTTAAACCTACTGCATGGGAAGTTGATGCTGAAGGTATACTTATTGCTTTAAGGAAGGACAATAAACTATGACTGCTACTGTTACTACTGTTTTTCCATGTGATAATTGCATTTGTGTACCAATATGTAGACATAAAACATATAGTAAACTTTTTGATGACTGTTCCTTATTATATCGTCATATTGATGTAAAGTCTCAAGATATAGGTGATACCTCGTATATTACTGTTGATATTGTCCATTGTAATCATGTTCGTTTTAGATATGTATTACAAACTTATCTTAATCCTACTACATGGGAAATCAATGATAAAGGTATATTTATTACTTTAAGGAAGGATTTAACACCGTGACTGATCATAACTCTAATGAACTCTGTGTAGGGTGTTCATACTGTGGGGGACTCTATCGTTCTAATCTTAAAGATGCGAACGACTCTGGTCAATGTCCATGTACTCTATGTATTGTTAAATGTATATGTAACTCTCCTTGTCCTGAGTTTATTGCGTTTAAGACTACTATTATGAAAGGAATTATTCGACATGACTGATCATAACTGTAGTGGATGTTTCTCTCACATTTATTATGCTAATAACAGCGACAAAATATCACATTGTAGTTTTAGGGAATATAATGATAAGGGTCGATGTCCATGCACTTTATGCATTGTTAAGTGTATGTGTCAGCGTGCTTGTCATGACTATCTTGGATTTAGAAATAGTACTGTGCTTGAGGATAAAGGGGAGGTCAAACTATGACTACTACTATTGTTTTTCCATGTGAGAATTGTATATGTGTTGCAATATGTAGGCATAAACTGTATACTAAACTTCTTACAGACTGTTCCTTATTATGTCACTATATCAATGTAAAGACTGAAGAGATAGAAGAAGGTAACTTATATGTTTCTATTAGTATAATCAGTAATAAAACTGTTTATTTCAGATGCCTACTGCAAACTTATCTTAATCCTACTGTATGGGAAGTTGATGATAAAGGGTTTTTCATTTCTACAAGAAAGGATTTAATACGATGAGTGAAGTAACACCATGTTATCAATGTATTTGTGTGCCAGTGTGTAGACATAGAGCATTTCATAATTTATACTTTACTTGTGATTTCTTTCGTGACTATTTAAATCATGATGATAGTGATGAGAGATATTTGTTAATTGAATCTTCTCTTAAACCTACTGTATGGAAGGTTAGTAAACGTGATAAGTATAAAGTTCAAGTTATAAAGGAAAACCTAAATATATAAAGGAGAAGAACTATGAGTCTCAATTTTGGAGACATTTCAGATGATGCTGAAAGAGCTCTGGATAGAAGAGCCCAAAGAGTTCGAGAAGACGTTGCTCTTTTTAATGAATCTAGAGAATGCTATGATCGAGAACGGCAAGAAGTTTGCTGGTATTGTAAGGGTACTGGACACAAAGTATGGTATAGTGGCCATATTGAAAAGTGTCTGCACTGCTATGGACACGGTATGATTCAAAGATAGGAGTACTATCACACTTAACTATTTAACAGGAGGTAAGAACCATGAGAGGTAAACCAGATTTTTCACCCGAAGAGACGGAACAGATAAAAGAAATAGTCCAGAAGATGCTTCGCAAAGATCTATCTCTACATGTCGAGGAAAAGAGAGGTTGCTTGATACTTCAGCTTCAACTAGGCACAACACGACTGGGTAAATGTTTTCATATCAACGGCCGTGTGCATCGCAGCACCATCTACATGGACGTAGTAAAGCTGTGACACAAAGGAGATGTAGACTATGGTTGATTATAGTCACTGTACTGGATGTTTAACTTTCATAGATTTTATTAGTGCCGGTTCAGAATTTAAACGTAGATGTCATTATTCTACGTATAATGAAGAAGGTCAATGCCCATGTAGTACATGCATTATTAAAATGATGTGTCAAAATATATGTGTTGACTTTCATACTTTTGAAAATAGTGTTAAGTCAAAAAGGGAATAAACCATAACGATTACTAACCCTATAAGGACATTTAAAACATGAGCACCAATAAGTATTGTAAAGGATGCTATACTCTTAGTTATGTATATCTTTATGGTCCAAAACTTGAGTGTACCTATGTTAGATATAATAAAGATGGTCAATGCCCATGTACCAAGTGTATTGTTAAGATGATATGTCAACAGGGATGTCCTGAGTATGATACTTATAAGAGACGTTTTAATTCAAGACTGGAAGCTCTTAATTTAAGGTTGAACGGAGGTGTAAATCGTGACTGATTCTAATTATTGCACTGGATGTTTTTCTTTAAATCGCATTCGTTCTAGTGCAAGATTGCCCTGTATTTACGTTGAACGTAATTCTAAAGGTGAATGTCCATGTACTCTATGTATTGTTAAGTGTATGTGTGATGAGGGGTGCCCTAAGTTTGACATCTACGTGAGACGTATGTGGAAGAACTAGGAGGAATAATTTTAAAGTTGGAAGGGTTAAAAATATGAATGATTCTAGTTATTGCACTGGGTGTCATACTTTAGATTATATTGATAGTTACGGTACAGAAGCTCGTTGTAGTGACGTTAAGTATAATTCTAAAGGTGAATGTCCATGTAGTCACTGTATTGTTAAATGTATGTGTTATACGGGATGTCCTCAGTTTGGTATCTTTGAGACACGTACTTTAGATTTAAAAGTCGTTGATTCAGAGTGGAGGGGATTATCTAATGACTAACGAACACTGTAAAGGATGTAGTTCTGATAGCTATTATGGCAATGGGTTTGTTGGGTCTTGTAAATTTAATGGTTACAATGATTCTGGTCAATGTCCATGTTCTAGATGCATTATTAAAATGATGTGTAACAAGACATGTGAGGCGTTTGAAAATTTTACGATTGGTATTGTTTGAAAGGATAGAACATGACTTCGATTAGTAGATATTGTACAGGGTGTATGTGCTGTTATGTGGATAATGAACAATGCTTTTATTGCAATCTTGAAATTACAAATGACTCTGGTCAATGTCCATGCACTAACTGTATCATTAAATGTATGTGCGAACTTGCTTGTCCTGACTTTGACGCATTCAAGAACTATGAAAGGAATTCTCAAATATGACCTGCTCCGATGATAGCCGTAATAGATGCACCGGATGCGTTACTTATAGGCAGTATTTTAATAATGAATTAATACCCTGTAGCTCTGAGGTATATAACAGTGAAGGTCAATGCCCATGTTCTAATTGTATTATTAAATGTATGTGTCAGAATGCTTGTCCTGACTATCATAAATTTAGAACTTCTGTAACAAGAGTAAAGATGAGGAAAAGACTAAACCATGAATTATAAAAAATGCCCGTGTGTTGATTGTGTTTGTGTTGCTATATGTAGACTTAAGAGATATACTATCTTAATCAGAGATTGTAAATTGGTTGTTGACTATATAAATTCTCATGCATGGGATGGTGCTATTCACCTTCCTTATTTTAGAGCACTTATATGTGATGCTATTGATCCTACCTCATGGAAGGTTGATGACCATGGTCTTTTCATTGATATATTGGACTCGTTATGAAGAGTAATAAACACTGTCCTTGTGTTGATTGTGTCTGTATTGCTATATGTAGACTTAAGAGATATATTAGGTTAATCAATGATTGTAGATTGATTACTGACTACATGAAATGGGATCGTATTTCTCAGCTTCGTGGATTTAGAGTATCTATAATGGTTGCTATTGATCCTATACCATGGAAAGTTGATCACCATGGTGCTTTTTTGGTATATTAGAGGGATAATATTATGATAACTTCTGAAATATGTGTTAACTGTATATGTTTACCTGTGTGTATTAATAAAAACCATACCTTTACTGCTGCTGACTGTGCTTTTGTTAGGACTATATTCTTTGATATTGCTAAATCTATAAGGTTCGGTGAGAAAGTCGATGTTCATTTCTTAGGCATTGATAAGATTTATTTTGTTAACTGCAACTCTTGTACTCTTAGCATTGGCATGTATCTATCTGACTCTCAGCATAAATGTCACCTATTCAGCTATCCTACTGATGAACTATCTGATGTTGACTTTAACATAGAAGGGGAGAGTTTTCTTAAATGAATAAATGTCCTTGTATTGATTGTATTTGTGTGCCTGTGTGTAGGCATAAACTATATGGGTATCTCTTTAGAGACTGTGTATTAATAACAAATTACATGCCTAAATATGATGTTGTACATTTGAGAGATGAAAAAAAGATGAAAACTATAATTAAAATTTTACAACCAACTTACTGGAAATATAAAATTGACACCAGTCTAAATACAAAATTTCCAATAGTGTCATATAAGGGTACGAATGAAGACCTTAAAAATCAACTTAGGGAAAGGAGATGAGGCATGACTGAAATTAAAATACCACCTGAATATAAAAACTCTGTTGTAGCCAAATATTTGAAGAGGATGCTTCAAGAAACAACTGTTACTGACTTAGTTGTTCGTGATGGTCCGTGTCCTACTTGTATTACATTACCTATGTGTTTAAACAAACTTCCAAATGAAATACTTATTTGTCCTATACTGGGTCCTCTTTTTCATCGTGTCTGTCTCTCTCTTAAATATGAACGTGCTGCTGATATTTCTGCTTCGAGTCATATAATGAGAATACATCCTTTGGATGTTACCTTTTGGATTCAGAGAAATGATATTGGTTATGGACATGTTGACATTATTGAGAATGGATACTTGCAGTTTATCTATTACCGTGTTGTATTTGATAGGGAAGATATAAAATGATAACCTCCGATATTTGTAACACCTGTATTTGTTTACCTGCCTGTATATGCAAGCGAGGCAAGGAACTTATATTAGATTGTAGTATTATTGAGGATGACATTAGGAGTACGGCTAACTCTATAAATCTCAATAAAATGATTCCTATTTTATTTCATGGATTGAATCGAAAGATTTTTATAGAGATAAACAACAACCACGTGTTCGTTCTTAAGGGCTATAAGAGACTTGCATGGGCGTGCATTGATAGGGCTGGTGGTGCTACTACTTATTAAGAAGGGAGATACAGAATGAAAATTAATGAGTATCCATGTGATACTTGTATTACAAAAGCTGTATGCGTAAACAAGAGTTCGTATGATATAGTTCGTTGTCCCTTGCTATATCCTATTTTTTATGAGATCGCATCTAATTTGTCTGTTGATCGTACTTATAATCTCACTATTTTTAATATACTAATATGGATAGTGAAAAATACTAATACTGAAGCTTCTGTTAACGGAACTTCTAGGGATCAACTATCTCATGCCAGTTCAATACTAACTTTAAAAACATGAGGACTACTACTTATGGCTGTTAATGTCAAATGTTGTGTTGATTGTATATGTGTTGCTGTCTGTAAGCAGAAGGCTGGAACTGACTTGGTCCATAACTGTAGTATCATCCGAGACGAACTTAGGAGACTAACTCTTACCACTAGTTGTCTTGTCGTTCGTATTGATCCTTTAGATAAAGAAGTCACAATAGAGGGACATGAACATGAAGGTGAGGATTTCATATTTTTTAGATTTTTACCAACTGATCCTTTCTTCATATTACACTCATACCCATGAAGAAAGGACCTGTAATATGAAGGGAAATATAAAATAATGACTATTAGTATCAGATGTTGTGTTGATTGTGTATGTGTTCCTATGTGTAAACAAAAGGATGAGAATGCCTTGATCTATAGCTGTAGTATCATCCAAGATGAGATCAAATCTACAAATATTCACATAGGTAAAAATGGTCGAATTAGCGTTTTTATCAGCGATTTGAACAGGGAGCTGTTAGTAGACAGAGGTTCTGATTTCTTATTCATTAGTCCCTCAGCAGCTGACCCATACTCTACACTCATACCCATAAAGGAAGTACCCGTGTCATGAAGGAGAGATATAAAATAACGTTCACTAGTATCAAATGTTGTGTTGATTGTATATGTGTTCCTATCTGTATGCAGAAGCATGAGAATGACTTGATTCATAACTGCAGTATTATTAAAACTGAGATTAAATCTATGGATGTTCACATAGCTAAAAATAGTGGAATTAGTGTTTCTGTCGATGGTTTGAACAGAGACCTGGTAATAGAGAGAGGTGAGGAATTCTTATTTGTTAGTTGCTCACCAACTGATCTCTGCTCAACACTTTTTGCTATAAACAAAATACCTGTGTTATGAAGGGAGATATAAAATAATGACTATTGATGTCAAATGTTGTGTTAACTGTGTATGCATTGCTGTCTGTAAACAGAAGGATGAGAATGCCTTGATTCATAACTGTAGTATCATTAAAGACGTGATTAAGTCCATGAATTTCCGCATGGGTCATCAAATTAGTGTTTTTGTCGATGGTTTGAACAGGGAGCTGTTAGTAGACAAAGGTGCGGAGTTCTTATTCATTAGTCACTTACCAATTGATGTATACTCTACACTCATAGCTATAGAGAGAGGAGCTGTAATATGACTAAATGTCCATGCGATAACTGTATTGCACTGGCTATGTGTTTTAGTAAAACAATAGAACAGATACTTCATTGCCCTCTGTTGCTTGACTTTTTCTATCTTAAAGGATATGAACTATCTAATTCTGTGAACGATGTATGCACTGTTACCTTTGACGTCTATGGTGATAGAGATATCACTTTTCGTATTTGGGATGTACCTACATCAGATGACTTCTTTCATCTGCGTGTGAATACTTATCAAAAAAGACATAGCAGGTATTGGGATGATGTTCTAATTAATATTAAAAGAGATGGGAGTTGAACTATGATTAATTCTGTTATATGTGTTGACTGTGTATGTCTTCCCATGTGTGTGAATAAATCTAATACTAAACTTATGACTGATTGTATTTTTATTAAGAATACTATTATCAATATATCTGCTGCCATGGATAAAAATGCTGTGATATCTATTAACTTTAAGGGTTTGGGTAGAGAACTAGACATTGAAAAAGAAGGAAAGGTTACATGGACTAGATCACGTGTCTACCCGATTTCTATCAACATTGAACAATGAAAGTATATCGTTATGAAGAAGATAATCGAGTGCCCATGCAAAGACTGTATAACACTTCCTATATGCAGACATAAGACTTTTACAGATATAATTCTCTGTCCTCTTATAGATAGATATACAGACGGATATAGTTTAAAGAACTATTTCTTATGTCGGATCGCTATTCACAAATGTCTTAATCCTACTAGGTGGACAGTTAATTTGGAAGATGGTAAGTTTATTCAATATAAATAACAATGGAGATAGTATGAGAGCATATGCAAATGTAGATCATGAGTTGTACATTAAAGCAGCTGAAGATATGAGTTATATTAAAAACTCACCATGTAATAACTGTGTTGTGTTAGCAATGTGTCTAAATAAGGATCTGCGTGAAATAATTAATTGTCCTCTGTTAAATGATGCTTTTAACCGTGAAGCTACAAAACTTAGTTATCCTGGTAGCAAACTTGTTAGAGTCAAACCACTGCGTGTTGAATTTTGGATTACGAGAAATACTGCTACCTCCGCCACGGTCGATTTGATTGAAGGTGGCATGCTACTCATGTTTACTTCTAAGATAATTGAGTTAGAGGAGGATACGTCATGACTAATGATAACTGTGATGGATGTTGCTGTTACATGCCAGAAGGAGACCCTCATGATGTTGGGTGTACTCACTGCTCATCTAACAATAGAGGTGAATGTCCATGCACTACATGCATTGTTAAAGTAATGTGTACAGAGCCATGTGAGGATTACTCGTATTTTAGAGGAGCAGCTGTCAAAATTACGGAGAATAAATAATGATTGAATGCCCTTGCCATAACTGCATTTGTGTTCCAATATGTAGACAAAAGGAATACTTTCGTCTAATAGATGATTGTGAATTGTTATTAAAACTATTGTATAAAAGTACTACTATCGACTCAAGAAACAGAAAAAAAGACTATCCAGGTATGATTAGTGAAGTATATAAAGAACTACAGCCCCATCACTGGATTATAGAGATAGTCCGTGATTCTAACAATATCCTTCGAATATATGGAGTTGACTTACATGACTAATAAAAATTCTATACCCCCTTGCCATAACTGCATTTGTGTTCCAATATGTAAGTTCAAACGCTATCATGATCTATACTTTCACTGCATACTTTTAAGGGAATATCTTTCTTGGTATCTAGGTCAAATGAACGATGGTGACTATTGGTCTTCCCCATTTTCATTAATTTATGATATACTTAAACCTACTAGTTGGGTTGTAAGCCACGGTGGTAACGTTAATCAGGTAACGGAGGAGAAAAAATGAACTGCCCGTGTGAAAACTGCATAGTATTTCCCATATGTAATAGTCAAATACAAGAGGAAAATGCGAGTAAGTTAGTTATAGTTGGGTTGGCTACTACGTGTCCTATCTTGATGAGTTTTTTGACTGAGGATGGTACCACAACTTTAAGTTTCGTTAATGAGAATATTGACAGTGCTAGACGTGTCTTTGGTTGGGAGGACTGATAAATGATATGTGAATGTCCGTGTACTGATTGTATATGTGTGCCCGTGTGTCAGAACAAGACTTGGGCAGAACTTATGACTTCGTGTATATTTATATGTGAATACTTTCGGGATCACGAAAAGGATATACAAAACAATGGAGTGAAAATAATTAACATCGTTCCTATAAATCAATCTTATCGTGTGGCCAAAGGAATAAATGGTCTCATTACCTGGTTCACTGTAGGTTCTAATTTTGATCGTATTGCTGGATTTTATCCAGAAAGTAAAATATAGGAGGTCTGATGAATAAAATGTATAATACTTGCCCTTGCCGCTCCAACTGTGTTTGTCTTCCAGTGTGTAGACACAAGAGTTGGGATGATTTAGTACACAACTGTTCTTTAATACTTGCTTATATTGATAAACACTCATGCTTTGATGGTGTCTATCATTATAGATTAGTGATTGAGAGGATACTGAAACCAACTGCATGGAAACTTCACGAGAACGGTCACTTTTTGACGTGGAAAAACAGTAGTGGAACGTTTACAACAAACTTCAATGGGAGAGATAAATCATTGAAGGTCCCTTTTTCCCACCTTTCGGAGAGGCCGTTTGTCTTATGAATGAGTGCCCATGTGACTTATGTGTAGTTAGAGCAATGTGTCTCAGTAGAGAGTATAACTATGTATTATCTTGTAAGATCGTTAAATGCTATCTAGGTGTTGACAAGACTGGAGATGTAGACATACCAAAGTTAAGGGTAGTGTGTAGATCGATGAATTTAAAACTTCATGAAAATGAGCCAATATGGTGTTACTATATAGATCCAAGGGAGAAAATCTAATGAAGTGTCCGTGTGAAAACTGTATAGTATTTGTAATGTGCAAACTAAAATTAATGAAGAAATACGAAAATCAAGTGGTACAATTATCGACCACTTGCCCATATCTTGGGGAGTATCTCAATAAAGCAGTTACAGGCGACGTGACCCACACAGTGATAGCAAGAAAAACATTTGGTCTAATGGACTGGGGGCCTTCTAGATACCAAGAGTATAAAATGCCCATCATTTAAACTGAAAGGGGACTAAAGATGAACAAATGTCCATGTATTAACTGCGTATGCCTCGCCATGTGTATGAATATGAAGATACTACCTGTGTTAAGGAAATGTGTCCTAATCTATGTATATCTCGTCACGGGAGAGAGAAGTACAAGGACTACTCTGAACATGGATAGATTAATGGAGTACTGTTCTATTATGAAGATAGAAATAAACCATTCAAGTACAGGTAAAGGATTTCAATTAAAATATAACTGGGAGGACTCATTTTGAAATGCCCGTGTGAAAACTGCATATGTGTTCCAGTATGCAAACATAAGAAATACCATGACTTACTCGAGTGTGAGATCTTATTGAACTTTATTGAAGATGAACTAGTATTGAACGTCAAACATGTGTGTGACTATTTTAATGCTGTTCACAGAAGGATTATATACGCAACTCTTAAACCGTCTGCTTGGTTAATTGACGTAACTGGAAGGGTTGTAAACCCTGATGAGATAAAGGAACAAAAAAATAATGGCTGAAAAACGTAAATTACCATGCATTGACTGTATCTGTGTGCCTGTGTGTAAGGGCAAGGAAGTAAAGATGATATTTAATCAGTGCAAACTAATAGAAAAACACTGTGCAGACTATATTGATGAATCATTCACTATAAGTGTAGGTGTTGATATGGTAACTCTAGTTGATACGATCAACAAAACTCTTAATAGGTACTTCGTCCCGTGCTTCACGAAGGAACAACTTAATGCCATTGGAATAGCTGACTGTGATCTTGATTTTGAGAAAGATTTTAGCGAAGACACCGCTGCAAAGATCAAGCGAACTTATTCGATATACCTAGATGTGTTTAAGATTGATTTGTTGGAAGTACCAAAGACAAGAAAATTTCTAAGCTCGATTGTGGGTGAGGAGGCGAATGGTGAATAAACTACCATGTGTGGACTGCATTTGTTTAGCTGTGTGCAAGCACAAGTGTTTAAGATATATGTTCTATGATTGTAAGTTAATGATTATATACTGGAGGGAACACGTAACTTACAACCAAGGGACAAAGGAGCCCTTGTAGCTCTCTCGACTACTCAAGATCTTAATCACTGCATGAACAGAGTATTCGTACCATCTTATCTTGACGACACAATGGAAAAAGGGTTTGGCATCATTGATGTTGACGTTTTTCCTGGTGGGCGCACTAATATAAAAAAAGTCATTAGAACATGCGAAACATATTACGAAAAGCATGGTATTGACTTACTTAAACTCAGAACAATAGGTAAACACTTAAACATAATACTTGAAACTCATAAATCTAGAGCATAACTCTTCAGATGAGATATTACCATAGAAGGATTAGATATCTAAATATATTAATAAATGAGAGGTAATTATTTAAATACTTTTAGGAGGTGTCGAAATGTTAAAAGAGAAACTAGATCATTGCACTTGTTGTACTCCTGCCAACTCAAAGGCCAAACGGTTTAAGACAGTGATTGTAATTTTAGCAATTGTGTTCTGTGTTTATCAGCTCGGACTTCAGTTCGGACTCAAACCACTGCTGGGTGACTATGAGACCTTAAACGGTTCGGTGTGTAAAACTATCCTTGTACCCGGACTCTATGTGATGGTCGCTCCCCCTTTTATCGCATTGGTTAAAGGTGGTGAGATTGGAATCATGATTAAAAAGTCTTGGGGATGGCACATAGAATCACATCCTGTGACTAAGATCCCGATGGGTCACGTTGGTGTTCTTACAGAGAAGATCACTGGGTTAGTTCAACAAGAGACTCTAGCTCCAGGAAAGCACAGTATTGACCCGGATAAGTTTGATGTGACTACTGTGTTCACGGGGAAACAAACTTACTACTACACTGACCCTGAGATGTACGAATACTTCGTTAACCCTGAGATGTACAAAACGGCTACTGTGTTCCCGGGAAACAAATCAGTTGATAAAGCAAATGGTATGACATCCTTTCAAAATGAAGGAGAATAAATTATGTACCACAGATTTTTAGTTGGATTTATAGGTTTCATACTTGGTTGTGGGGTAATGGCAATTATATATGATATAAAATTAATCGAACAAGATCTCGGTTTTATGAGCCAACTTGGGATGCACCCACAACAAGCAATAGTCTTCAAAATAGTACTTACGTTATTTGCTTTTGTAGGTACTGTGGCAGTAGTTATATTAAAACCAAAGGAGGGACTCTAGCTCCAGGAAAGCACAGTATCGACCCGAATAAGTTTGATGTAACTACTATGAAACAGGAAGGGAGGTCGTTATGATTTGGGGACATTCGAGCGACTTGAGACTTAAAATCTGGTAGTCATTCGACTGTCCTGCAATACTAACGACTGAAAGAAAGGAGCTTTCATGGCTGAAAAATTTAGGTACCCAACCAGAGACGAGGTAAAAATGTTTTTTGATGAGTCTTGGACTCATTACATTGGATCAGTCAAACCCCCTCGCCCTGGATTTGCAATGTTCTCCACCACTCTTGAGTACAAGTTTTTTGCACCTGGGACTCAGGAAAATGATGACTTCAAGATATTGTCAACAGGATGGCATCATCGTAGTCTGTGGATGACAGTGTCAATTCCTACCTCAAAGAAACATCTTGCTGAAGCTGTTGCTAAATACTCCGGTCTCAAGATTTTAAAAACATTTCCAGTTGCGTGCGTTAAGTTTCCTGCCTTTGCGACTCTCGCAACGGAGAACTGGAATCAGTTGAAAGATGTTGATCCTAAGTGGGAAGCATTTCCTCTATATCGAGGAATCAATGTATTTTCAATGGAAAACCTGGATGGGCACCCAGTTAAATCTGGTAAGATGTCTCTAAGTGAATGGGGCGACTATGAGACAGATTTAGTTGGAAAAATAATTGGTGTTGATGAATGGACTAACGAAGATTTTGAAGAGATGGAAAGGTTGAGAAAAATCTTGGACGTCTAAACCAAAATGGAGGTGCTACTATGATGCTAAATTTAAGATCACTATTGTTGCCAGTCTTGATGATGGTTACTGCCTATTTCATATGCGAGGAAGTGGGAATCTATAGTCAGATCGACCAAAAAAGAGAAGCATCTGTGATGATGAGGAACAGGATCGTGGCTACTGTCTATGAGGTTTATCAAGTCTCACTCCTAAAGAGTAGTAGTAAAGCTAAGGGTGTAAAGATTTATCGTGGAGCTATGAAGAAGAGAGCTCTCGATGAGATGGACTACATAAAATCTGTAAGTCTTGACTTTCCACCTGACACAACTGACTTGGTAGTCGAAGCGGCCCTGAAAAACATGGCAGAAAAGTACAGTGCAAATACAGTAATCATTGATAATCATACAACCAGAATTGAAAGGAAACGAATTTATGAAACAGAAACAGAAAGTCCGTGACTTCGTGGACGCAACGGGAAAGATTAGTCCACCCATCATCAACGCAGATCTACTGACTAATTTCATCACCAACATTGTTGTAGACTCTGAAAGTTTGGAAGAGCTCATAACTTACACTGACAGATTCCTCAAACATACACAAACCTTTCAGATGAACTTCCTCGTACACTCTTTGGCAAGTACCCTGTGTTGGGCACCACTTGGGAATCCAGTCAAGCAGGTACGCAGCCTGATACCAAATAACTGTATTCAGATTTCCCATGAGACGATCATGCGATTCACAGATCTTCCTGCTTCAAAGAGATACGAGTCACTGTGCCTTAAACTTATGGACTACTTGAGTACAGAGTCTCAGAGTTTGGAGAAGCACCTGGTTGTTGAGCGCAAGAGCTTAGGGAAGTTAGATGATGGAACCAAAGAAAAAAATCCCTGCTTTGATCCGATAGCGACTAAATTCAAAGACTTAGACGAACCAACTGGAGCTAACTCAACGGAGGAGTTAGAGATTAAGGATTAATCTGTCCAAAAAAAGAGGCCACCTGACATGCTGTGGTGGATCTCTTTTTTTGCTATTCATTATCTAGCAGTATTCCCCCTCTTGTCTTGGTGTTCCTTTTCTCTTATAAACCATGTGCGTTTGCCTCCGTTTATTTTGGTGATCACTTTTTTGATTATCGCTCTGTCCACCGCGGAGTATATATTTATTACGACCGGAATCATATAAATAATTCCGAACCACCAGTACCAGTAAGTAAATCCTAGATATTCAATCCTGTAATGGTTTTCTTTGATGGGAACGGAAAGTCCTGTTACCAAAACAAGTCCATGAACAATACTCAATGTGAGCATAACTTTAAGGCAGACTCTCATAATTTTGACGTGCTTGGAACTTTTTTTCTCGAGTGATTTATAGTACAACCAAAGGTCATCACAACCAGCTGTGCATATGGGATCCACTACGCAATTACGACAGCATTTTATTTTCATCATTTTCCTTTCTTTCTCTCCCTTCTCCCTGCCCTTGCTACGACTTCAGTACATACAGCTAATACTGCGCCACATACAAGGACTGCATGTAGCACACTACCAAAAATGTTCCAGAACTCATCGGGTGCCCCCATGTATGCCAACCTGAAGATTACTAAGATAAGTATGCAACTTACTGCCATGATCCCCAACCAATATAGCACTGATGGTATGATTTTTTCAAACATGAGTACGCTCCTTTTTGTTTTTGACCCCAGCAATTAGATTTCCCTTCTTGTCTATTAACACTCCTTTGCTTTCAACCCTCATACCCGCAACAGTAAGATTCCCTTTTCCATGTTTCTTGTCCATTTCAGATTGTGAGTGTTCAATGGCGCCGATAATATAGTCACTGAAGATAGAACATATCTCATATCTTTCAACTGAGTTTCTCTGTATACACATGGCATACGTTGGACATCTATTGCTACAGGGATAGTCGATCATAGTTTGTCTCCTTCTTTGAAAGGAGCTGATTCTGTAATTGCTGGAACAGGTTGATCTGAGGTTTCACTATCACTAATGTTGAGAATCTTTGCAGCAGTTATAATGCCCATCATAATGGTACCAACTATAATGGATGTTATTATAACAATGCCCACAAATTTCTTTGACTCTTTCATTCCCCAGTATTCTTTATCCGAACCCTCCTTGTCAAAATCTGTCTCCATTTCATCCTCAAAACCATCCCAATCCTTTATAAGCCTACCAGTCATCTTATAGTGCTCGATCTGTCTGTCGCTAATGCCCAGCTTACGGAGAGCATTTTCAATTTGTTGGAAGATCTTCTCGTTCGCTGGCTCTCTAAGAGCTTCTAAAAACATGGTAATTGATTCTTCTTTTGTGTGTCCTGGTACTGATAGTGACATAATTTTACTCCTTCCATGTATACTTGTAATCGCTAAGTTTTGATTAGGGCAAACGAGAACGAGCTAAGATCCCATTTGTCAGGATGAAGTATCTCTTCCATACTCTGGAGTCTTTCAGGAAAAAAAGCTCGTCTGTGCGCCATTGAGAAGTATTCAGTGTCATATAAGTAGTCTCCCGCAAGTCTACACCTGTATAACAGTTCAGTAAATCTTCTGTTGTGGCAAATTGGAACACAGATGCAGTTTTTGCATGGACACCCCGTTAATGCTTCAATGAACTCTCCCATTCAGTACCTCTATGTCTTTTTTGGTTCGTCTGATTCTTCTATTTATTTCAGTAATAAACTCTCTTCCTGTGTATGGGCCTCCATATTGTTTCAGCAGCCAAAAGGGAACTGTTTCTTTGAGGCACAGATTATATCCCCATCTTGGATAGTAGGATGCAATTGTGGTTATCCTGTGCTGATCTACAAGTTCAGCAGGTAACCAAATGACATCTCTGAATGATCTCCTGTATAGTCTAACAGGAAACCTTTTTCCTTTGGGAGTATATATTTTAGTCACTTCATGCATGATATATTTAATGAGTCGACTATTTTTAAAATTGTGAGTATCGGTTCCATAGACGGAATAATTAAAACGCCTCATTAGTTTTGTCTTGATAATTTTTTCACCCACATGATCTAAAACATATTTATAGATCTCCTTCTCTCTCTGAAGGTTTTCTAGTCTCCTTCTAAATCTTAGCAATCTTCTTTGAATAGGGTCTTGGGACATCTTTTCCATTCCAAGTAAACTCCTTTAGTTTATGCCTCAACCCTTTCAGTTCACTGAACAAAGAGTGTCTAGCATCAAGGTGAAGTCCTGTACCAGAACAGTACTTGCATATACTTTCAGCTTTAGATTCCTCTGCTATAGCTGGAGCAAAAATATAGCCAAAGATATACCCTCCAGCGCGATTTGAATCACCGTAGAGTAAAATTCTTTCTTTATTCCTTTTAAAAAGTCTTGCATACCTATCGCTGCGGATATCATTGTTCTGCATAGCTGAGGTGACCCAGTCTAGTTTTCCCAACCCTGAGCATTTAATGCACCACCCCGGATGCCATCTGTGGTTAGTTGAGAATAATACATTTTCTATAATTTCATCCTTCAATATTACTTCACGGATCATGTTTGGTGTATACCCCATTATATCTATCATCTGATCAGGTATAATGATTCTTGTACCAGGTGTAGAAGCATTATTTCCATAGTAGTAAGTACAATTTGTCATGAATCTCCAGTCTGTGATATTGACTGAGTGTGGACCCGTTTCACATTCAATTTTATACGTTAGTATTGTCATTAGGTTTCCTTTAAAAAAATGAGATGGTAAATGTAACAACTAGATATAAGATGAGACTGCATGTAATCCCATCAACGATAGACATTACGATTATAAATATCTTCACCGTGTGGTTCGTATATCGTTGGTGGGATTCACATTTTTTAGTGCAGCATGGGCGCACAATACATTTTCGGCAAGGATTGATTAGTATCATTGTATTGTTGCAGAATCACCGCTCCCGCCAATTCCGGGGGTAGCGTCTACAGGTGGGTTGTAATAGATGACTAGGTACGAAGTGACGGTAAATTCCGTGGCGTTGAACACTACATCAACAACCTTAATCTGGAGCGGTACTATTTTGATGTCTTCAACACCACTCACCTTCAGTTCTTTTAGAGCTTCTGAAAGATAATCTGTTGTCACTTCCCATAAACAGTATTTATCAGGTGTAGTCTCCACCTCATTCCTCCTTTCGGATTTCGTTCGATGTTTCTCCTCTGGTTATCCATCCGCTACAAAGAAATGAAACAACGTAAGTAGCAGCTAGTCCAAGTGAACTGCCACAAAGATTCCACAAGATGTCAGTAACCTCGAAATCAAACGATCTTGGAAAATGTATCTGAAGGACCTCAGCACCAATTGACCAAATGATCATCAGAGTTACAGTTGCTCTAACTTCTTTTGTCCACCATGCTACAATGAACGCTAACGTAAAGAACAGTGCCACATGTGGAATGGGACCAGAGAGTCCATTAATAAGTTGAACTAAATCATCCACTGGTTGTTTCCTTTCCTAGTTTAAGGATTATTTTCTCTATAGTTGGATCGATCACTTTAGTTGTAACGAGGACTACAATTACAATTAATACTATAGTGACCAACGCCATGATTAATCTGATGATGTCCAATAGTTTATTCATTCGCTACCTCCAGTTGTGTATTTGTTGATGGACATCTGATATTTTATCTCTTATTTTTCTACAGTTTGCACAGAATTTTCGCGGAGTACCACGTCCAATCCACATAAGTCTCATCACATGTTTAGTTCCACATTTAGGGCATCGGCATTCCGTTTTGGGCAGATCTTTAGATATGGCACTACTCATGGCCTTTAGCTCCTTTTCTTCCAAATGGATTGTTTGGACCGCCTTTTGGTTTTATCTTAGCATAGCCAAAGGCTTGGAGCTTGTTATGTATAGTACTCTTACTAACACCAAAGACACCAGCCGTTTTGATAAGTCCTCCATGCTTTTCGTATTCTTTGATGATAGCGGTTCTAACGTCAGGATACTTAAGGAATTTAATGATTTCTTGCCAGTCATTCCAGTAGGTGTAGCGGATACCATGTTCAATTCCGTATACTCCCATGCTTTTTGATCCTCCGTATCTGACTCCGGTGTTTTGGTTTTGTCTTTCTTTCCATGGTATTTGTACTTCGCTTGAACCCTGACCTTTCTGAGGTCTCTATCTAATACCATGTAGAGTTCAAGCCAACCATGTTTGATTTCCATCTCGTATACTCTGAACTCTCGGCTATGAGTTTGAACGTATCCGTTACTCTTACCTCTATAGTTCACACTGGCAGAATATACAAGATTATCACGTTGTGCTTCGGAAAACTCCGCCACGTAACCCGTAAGTCTTCCCTCAGAGAAGATGAATTTGAATGGGCCAGATCGGTCTGAGTTCAGAAGGCACATTTGGTACACGCCCTCATTTCCAGCCTCACATAGTGCCCACTCAATTTTTTGCCCTGCAACGGTGTAGATCCTGTTGAGGGTATCAACCAGTTTGTCTGCGGATTGATTCCAGGGGAGTTCAACGTCAGGTAGGATGTTTTCTTTGGGATTGGATCCTGAGGCATACGTAAATAGTCCTCCTACGAGGATGCTAATAATGAGGTATAGTAACTTTCTCGATAACGGCATAACTAGCTCCTTTCTTTAGCTAAATATATTATAATCTGGGAACTTATAAGTTCCCTTAAACAACGCTTCCATAACCTTATCTCTGGTTTGGATGTAGACACGTGATTTCTTTTCAGTCTGTATGCATTCTGGGCAACACTTTTGTTTATTCAACATACTCGCTTTCAGATACCACGTCCTCGCTTTGCACCTCTGGCACACCGGGAGATACGACGCCCAACCCTTTCTGTGTTTTTTCATACCTCTCCTTTAGAAATTCAAAGATGGATTCATGCTCAACAACTATGACCCCATCTTGAACTTCATTCTCGTAGGGAATGATTGGTGTAAACGTGACAAGAAGAGCTACGATAATAATCCATAGCATTTTCTTCATTCCTTCTCCTCTGCATCCTTTAACTGTTGTTGAACATAGACTTGAGCATACTGCTTACCGAAGTCAGTAAGTGTCAGCACATGAGGACCTCCGGTGATGAGCTTCTCTGCCTTCAGTTGTGCAACACACACTTTCATCATCTCAATTTCCATTGACAATTCTTCCATGAGTCTTGCTTTGTAGTTGGTTTTGTTTTTCATTCTGAGAAGATTTCCAAGGATTCTCATCTTAAAAATATGAGCGCCCTCCAACCTCTGAATTTCTTCATCGGCAGCTAATTTCTTTTTTCTCTTGTCGTTCCACGCAAAATATGCTACCACTATAATCGCTAAAGCAACTACTCCCATCACTCCTGTCATCATTTTTCGCTCCTTTCATTAGTCTTCAATTTTTTTGATTTTAATACCGTCTGCCTCTAGCAACAGTTCAAATTTGTTTCCCTTAATTCCATCAACATCAGGGGGAGCAATTTCAAACCTCCCCAACTTTTGCCCAGTGGTTCTGACAACAGTGTTTTCATCACATCGGCAGGTTGGACAATACCCTGCACTACCTCCTACCGCCTGTCCGAGTGGGATACTCTTCTGAAAAATAGTACCACAGTTGGGACACTTAAACTTCACAACATAGTCCGACATACTAACCTCCAGTAAAAAATAATAAGATTTGGTTCTTAGTAATTAATATATATAGACATCAACTAATATACCCATCCTCAAGCGCCATACCATATGCAATGGAAAGGGGAGTCATTTGGCCTGTTTTGTATTCAACTTTTGCTGTTTTGGATCCTTGAAAATAACTATCAGATGTGTGCCCATACTTAGCAATAAACACGTAATCAAACCTGGAGTCATATGATGTTCTATAATAAAAATCAAACATAGAACTCACAAGTGCTGCAGTACCGAGAAACACAGAGTGTGGATCAGTATTTAGATAATTTTGGATTCCACATTCGATGTTCATTTCTTCCTCAAAGACTCTGAATTTGACTTGTGGTCTTAGTTTGGCGGGGAGATCTGGAAACTTCTCGCCTAGATCTTTGTCTATAATTTTATTGGCCTCTTTGATAATGATATATTTAATATGAGGATCCCACATACCTGTAAGATAACATTCAATTAGTGGTTCAAGCGTACTGACTAAATACTCTCTGGCTTGTGTAAACAACTCTATGTTAGACATTTGTTTGCCTCTTTACCAAATCTAATTTCATTTGAATTTTATTAGTAATGATATTCTCATTTCTTGGTACTATCTTTTCTCTTCCGGACCCTATTGAGTTGACTGTTTCCATCATCTGTATCTTATCATTGCAGTTGTTGTTTTTTATTTTACAGCTTTTCTGACACCTAACAAGTTTTTCCTTATTCTCTATAACATACTTGAAGAATCTGCTGTTTAGTGCCTCAGATAGTGTACTTTGAGACATGTCCAGTTGTTTTGTACTTCTTAGATACTCCAAGTATAGCTTAGCTGGATACTCCTCAATCCTCCTAAAATCTTTGAACAGAGCGTAGTCACAACAAGGATAGACAAATCCCTCGTGAGACACAAAAAGATGCCTGTTTTCTATAGGGGTGCAGAATAATTTTTGGCTACTTGATTCAGAACATAATTCAACTTTTGTTTTAGCATCTAAAATCGTTGGTCTCTCTAATACGCCCTCAGAATACCGTCTAGATACAACAGTAACAAAAGCCGAACATCCTATATCTCTAGCAATCTCTTTCGCTTCGTATAATTGGTGTTCATTGTGTTTAAATACAATGAATTGCCAATCAGCTTTGCCTCCAGCGTCTAGGTAGGTTACCAGATTTCTAAAGACAGTTTCATAATTTGTTCCCCGATAAAGATGATGGGTATCACTTAGTCCATCTAAGGTGAATCTAATTACGTTCCTTTCATTAAACGTCATTCTTTTTGCTAACTCTCTCCACCACCACGTTGGTCTGATCGAACCATTAGTTGAGATAAGTATCCTAACATTTTCGTTAGCATGTTTAACATACTCTAAAAGTTCAAACATTTTACTATAAAACGTTGGCTCTCCCAAGTTTCCATTTATTACAAGGTTATGGATGTGGTCTATGTATTGCTTGTTGAATAATCTTTTAAATGTGGTGAGCTCTAACTCGCCTCTCTTGTCTACATTTGTAGCAAAACCATGTCTTGGACAAAATATACATTTTCCGTTGCACCTATTGGTTAAATCTACTGCAAAGCTATAGTAATAGTTCGGATCGTAAATACTTTCCATCGTCTTCCATCCTTTCTGTGAGTTCTTGTGGTGTAGTTGTTACCCTCTGCCCATCAAATTTTATTTCATAATGTTTTAAATAATCGCTTAGTCCATCATCTTTCATATATGGATCATTTCTAAAAAATACGTGTTTTTCTAGTATGATATGTTCAAATATCCTTCTACCAAATTGTTCATACCACAACACTTCAGGTCTGCGAGAATATGAGAAATAATCATCAAAAAATCCCTTTCTAACTTTTTTAAGTACACCCACATTTATTTTTTTAAAGAATGCCTTTGACCTAAAATTTGGATACTTCTTAGTAAATTTCATATGATTACTTGGAGGCATTAAAAACACAATTTCACTACAAGAAATATTATTTAAATATTTGTCGATGGTATCACTGTAAGAAAAATCAAACCAAAAGAACCAGTTTGGAGCGCTATATATTTCATTCAAATGATAGGTCAACTCTACACAATCCATAATAATCAACTTCTTGCAGTCTATGATAATATCTTCATTACTGAGAACTATCAAGCCACGGAAATCTGTAATTATTATGTCGTCGTCTATTGATTCAAGTTCTCTCATCTTGATGCGTCTCTTTAAATTGTAATTCCTTCCAGTCTCAAGGAGCATTCTCCACAAGGGAGTTTCTTCCATGTAATAATACTTTGGTTTGTATGATCTGATAAAATCATATAGATCAAGGTGATTAATATATCCACCACTCATTCTGAAGTTTGTTGATACTATGCTTACCATAAATTTTCCACCAAGTTCCTGTCCATGCTTCCAAAAAATTTTTTGAAACCATAAGATTTTAATATCTCTCGTTGAAATTTATTTTCTATGTAATGTGGAAATGAGTAAACATCAGGTTTCGTTCCCATATTTTCTTCAAACCAGGATAACATCAATTCTGTATCTTCTTTTATAAAATTCAACTTGTCATACAATTTCATATCCAATTCTCTAAAATGTGAAAAACTGTGAGCACCTATTGTAACTCCTCTTAGTTCTTTTATTTCATTAAGAGTCATATAGTTACTTCTATCGTCTTTCTGTCTATGTAAGCTCATTGCCTCGTAACAACTTGGAAACTCTACATGAGTTCCATCAAACTGTTTTCTTATCTCATCTCCTCCGTTTACCAGACCTGGTGCAACGAATAATATCTTTTTGGTCTTCATCTTCTCTATCAAAGGCCAGTAATAGTACTGACTGTATAATGCATCATCAAAAGTAAGAAAATAATCTTCTAGTGATAACTGAAGAATTTCTTTGGTTACTTCATGTACAACTATTGTCTGTTTCATTTTAATATCTTCGTTATATGACGATTGATAGTATCTATCTTCTTGTCATATTTGTTGAATTTTTTATCTTCCGGATCTGCCAAATCTATATACCGTCTTGCTATTTGTTTCACATATTTTCCAAACTCAGGCACTATATTTTCCACCTCTTCTGAAAAATAAACATATCTTATACCATACTTCTCAGGATTGAAAAAAATATCAGTCATAGGATAGAGAGTAAATGTACCCAACCATCGTGAGTTGTAATTATGAACAAATATCTTTGTATATTCTTTGACTGATTCATCAAAATCCTCAGGTGTTTCAGAAGGAAACTGAAATATTCTTCCCATAGTATATGGAACTTCATATTTATCTAACAACGATGTAGCTTTCAGATTTTTTTCTTTGGTTGTTTTCTTATTCATCAATTTCAGTATTCTATCTGAAAAACTTTCAACACCTAGAAAAGGATGCATCCCCATCCTTTTGAGAGCTTTAACCACACTTGTTGTTAAGCAAGTTGTTGGATGAATATTACAGTGTTCAAACTTAACTTTGCCTATTAAATTTCTCTTGTCCAGCTCTCTATCCAACTCCAAGATTAGATCCTTAAACCATACATTGTCAGCTATGTAGAAATTATGTATATCTTGATCTTTAACAGTTTTTTCTATCTGTTCTCCGATGGGTTCGATTGATGATATTCTTCTATATTTATGAAGCCCCTGCATACAAAAACTGCACTTGAGAGCACATCCCTTTGTGGCATAAAAACACCCAGCGTGAACTTTCCAAGTCAATCCAGATATACAATTGGTTCCAAACTTCTGTATAGCCATTGGAGGTATATCGTCTATATTGTCTAAAAAGTATGTGACTTCTCCAGTTTTGTCGTATACTTGTGGTAGGATTTCTCCATCGCCGTAGACTACTAAATCTATCAGATTAGCTTCTAAAAACATTTTGGTTATCACATCATTTATTTCAAACCAGTTGCCACCACAAATTATTTTCTTATTAGGATGGTTTTTCCTGATATAAAATAAACCAAGGACCATCAGGAATGTAGACTGTTCTATCACATAGTTACCAATAAAATCATACTGACTAAAATCAATATTAGATAATTGTTTTTCTACCCCTGCTCTTGCTGAATATATTTTATCAATGTTGATACGCTGTCCTTCAGTTCTTATATTCTCCACGCCCGAAAATATATCTTTATTATTTTTGAAGTTTTTATACATCGTCAGAAATAATGGTAAATAGCTGCGAAAGTTTATGAACAACTTCTTGTCTTCTAAAGCTACATATTCAAATTCATTTGTTTTTATTCCTCTAACGTATAATCTTGGATCATGTATAACAAGATGGTCTAATCTAGGAACTACTTTCTTCAAAGCATAGTAGGTCAGCTTTTGATCTATTCCATACTGGATCAGGATTCCCTTCTTCATGTATCTCTCCTATAATAAAGTGGATCTTTTATCTTCTTGCCTGGTTCTGGTTTCACTTCTTCTGATATACTGCTTGATTGAAATTCTGTTAAATTTTTGTACGTTCTTTCGAATCCATCGCATATTAGAAAGTCCCTGCATCTTATACATTTATCCGCCTTGCAGTAATCAGAAACAGAATATTTTTCAATTGCACTATCGTTTTCTTCTACTGGATCATTACCTAAAAAATCTAAGCAAATATCTTCTATATTCTCGAATCTAAAGAACAAAGCGTTGTTCCATTCAAGAGGGTCGTATTTCTTTTGATGGAAGTTAGTAACATACTTCTCATACCCACGCATAAAACAGAAGGGAATATATCTAACATTTATCATTTCTATTCTATCTTCACAGTTGTCTATCGCTTGTTTTATATATTCAGAAGTTTTACGATGGTTAACAAAGTCAGGCGAATTTACTTGATCAAAACAGTATTTAAACAATATCATATTATAGTTATACACATTTAGTTCTTTTGATAATAGAGGAAGATGTCTATATGTCATGTTCGACACAACAGAGTTTATCCTCACTCTCAATCCTAAATCATTTGCATTTTCTATTGTTTTGATGGCTCTTAAGTAAGCATTGTCTGTTCCCATGACTCTGTTTTGTACGGATTCAATACCATGAAGGGAAAGAAGAATGTCATTAAGTCCTAACTCCATGCAGTCTTTCATAAAACTTTTGTTATGAAATGTAAGACCGTTAGTTACTACACAGATACCCTTAAAACTAAATTTGTTTGCGGATTCTATCATTTTCTTGAAGTCTTTATGAATAGTAGGTTCGCCTCCACTGAAATCAACACTTTCCATTCCAAACTTCTTTGCTATATCTAGCTGCTTTTCTATCAGATGAAATTCAATATTTTCAGTTCTGCTATCACCGTAATAACAGAAGCGACAATCTGCATTACATAGACGTCCAGTATTTATCTTACATCTTCTTGTGTGACTGTCTGGAACATAGTCAAATTGCCTGGTCATATCCTTCTTATTTAGTATTGAATTTAAACCCATATTCTTCCTCTATTTTTTTACAGCTTTCTTGTTTTATCCTCTCAAATTCATCCATATTTCTGTCGAACCATTTGTTGAATTGATTCTTCTTCTCCAAATACTTCACGTATGTTAAGGTATTTCTGAATGCTAGACCATTTTTGTCATGTAAAAATTCAAATTCATGTTCATCTATGTTCAAAAACTGCCACAATCTTTTCTGTTCAAATGGACATAGAGCGGATATGAAAAAATGTTCCTTTTTAAAGAATGATTCAGCTTTTTTTATAACGTTATACTCATTTAGATACTCACGACATAAATAGAACAAAAACTTCTCTACAAATTCGTTGTTTTCGTCTAAAAATCCTGGTCTGGTAAAACCCAACTCCAACCGTCTCTCTGGTTTAAGATAGAACGATTTTATCAAAAGATCGATGTATGAATTGACCCTGGCAAATGGGTCATCTCTTAGAGTATAAACGCAACAAAATCTATCTATAAAGGAAAACTTAGATAGGTTTTTAACGTAGTTAGTTTTCCACAACTTAGTCGTCAGGACAGGTGTGCAATCTGCAATGACTTTTGTGCATCCTTTTATATCATAGAAGTCTAAGTAACTATCTGGGTTTTTATCCCATTCCCAAATGGGTTCTTTAACTTTCGATACTGCTATTTGTGAATGATTAGATAAAAACTTCCATAAAGATCCAGTTCCAGTTCTAGGAAACCCCAATATCATTAGAGTATATTTCATATTAGTTCCAGTAAAAGATCATTATCGTTCATGAACAGACATTTTTCTATTTTCCATTTTGGTATGATTAATGGATTATAATTTTTACTGGGATCAATACCAAGTAGCTCGAGATAGAAACACAGTCCGTCTTTTGTGAACATTCCATCTGTATCATAAGACACAGGATAACCCATATAAGAATACTCAAATATACTCTTCCCAATATTTTCAAAGTATTGATCTTGTCCTATCTTTATAAACTTCTTTTTCCTTCTACTATACTTGAGCTTTCTTTCTGGAAAGTGTTTTAAATTCAATCTTCTCTCATTAAATTTATGATAATAGATGTACTCCTTAAATTTAGTGATGTCTTTATTCGCTGGGTTGATTAAAAATATACACTCATCTGCGTTAACTTGGAAATCAAAATCTGGACCAACTCCATATTTTTTCCTTGCCATGTCCAGACTGTCAAGAACTATCAATTTTTTAGCTCTTATCTTTATCTTTTCATCTGTAGCACAGTCAGCCAACAGTCTTGCCGAACATATTATTATATCACTATCAAATGTGCGCTCTTTCGTGAAAGAGGTCATCAACGCCGAACATCCAAAATTAGAATTTTTTACAAAGAGTTTTATCAGTTCTGATGGTTTCTTATAATCACTCATTGTTTCTAACTTAACCTTTTTAAACTGTTGTAAGTTTAAATATGTATCAATGATAGAAGTAAAAGTTCCAGTTACCACACCCGAATGGTTTTAATAATTAATATCACAATATATCTCCATATCTTTTATTTATTTTCTCCTTATCTAATTCCGACGTTCTTTCTATCATTTGTTGATTCTTTTTCACCCACTTGTTTATATCTGCTTTTATTCTTAAATACTCCATTGTGGGAGAGTAGTCTACAGATCTATTGATTCTTTTGATTGGTATCACTTGTTTGTCTACACTCAAAAAATCGAATATGTTGTATAGATTTTCAGATAGACTGTTTAAACTAAGCACGTACAGATTGTCTCTCCCTAATTTGTGTTCCATAAGACGTATTTTTCTGTAAAAAAGACATTCAATATGGAACATGTAATGCATAGAATGTTCATTTACCTTTAAATCATCTGTTATAAAATAAGGGATTGGGTAATCTCTCTTGTAATGATTGAGCAAACAAATATGACTATATGAATATAACCTCTCAATGGGCTTCCTGACAGTATATATACAACACAATCTTTCTACTTCTGGTAACTCCTTCAACAAATCTATAAATCTAGGTCTGAATGATATTAAATTTGGGCTTCCGTCCAACAAGACCTTGGTGTTGCTTGTTGTAGCAAAATTATCCTTAACATAAAATAAAAGATTGTTTATATCTTCTGGGAGCCTGTGCAGTTTCTCTTTGAGTTTTCCTGAACATATTTCAGTATGATATCTAAAAGATGACCATATAGATGTAGTTCCTGATCTGTTGTCTCCCAAAATTACAAACGTGTATTTTCTCATTCGCTTCCCTCATATGAGTCGCTTTATTATTTCATCATCTTTCGTTAGATTTCTATCTTTTAGTCCATTTTCCTTTACGTCATTATAACGATAATAGCTTCCATCTTTTATTCCATGCACATTATAATATATAATTTCTTTATCATAGTGAGTACACTCTATAAATAATCTAGGATGCGGATCAAACCATTTATCAGCATGATAATATAGATATGTATCGAACAATTCAAAAAGATTGTCCATATGTATTCTCTTTTTGAATAGTAATGGTTTATCTGGAAGGTCAAGCTCTTCTAAAAATGAAAAGTCATGATTATGAGGAGAGTTAACGTATATAGCGCTTTCAACTTTTCGTAGAGGTTTCATTCTACTAAGGAGCATTTTCATTCTATAATTTTTATCTTTGTAGTGGAAAGGCATCTCGCCATAATATGTAACATTGTATAAATTCTTGTTAAGAATGAAGTCTTTTTGTTCAGGAAGAACTTCAGTTATCATCAAGAAATCTTTAGCACATAAAAGACCTTTTATTTTTGGGATCGACCCAAAGTCCACAACTAAAGCTCTTCCGAATTTAGTTCTTAATAACGATTTTCTCGGGACTTGCAAAATGTTATTTTTATATCCATCTAAGCCAGTTAAATCGTATCTGTCTTCAACAGCTCTGATGTAATGTTTATAGTAGTCTTCTTCACAGTCGAGAAATATTAATTTAATATCTGGATTATGCTCATATGCACAGAAGAAATACTCAAAGACATTTATAATTGACCCATTCATCCTATTGTCGTATGTGTAGTACAATATAGCAGAATCATGGTAGTTTAGAGTCATTATCTACCCCAAGTTTCCCTCACAGCTTTGAGCTCTTCAAGTGAGTTTGTCTTTTCGATTCTTTTCATAAAATCAGAAATGTTTTTGTACTCGTTGAATAGTTTATCCATGCTACCTTTAATCTCCAAATATCGTTCTAAAGAATTGATCAGTTCTTCATTTCCAGTGTTGATTATGTTAAGATACGTTTCTTCTCTATTCTCATCAGTTAAAAAGATACCTTGACTTGCCAACATTCCAGTTACAGCAATAAACTCGTATATTTCAAAAAATGAAGTAGCTATAGCTAATCCAGCGACTTTACTCCTAAACTGACACATTAACTTTTGTTTTGTTTCTTCAAATTTTGTTACTTTTTTCTCCATAAAATCTTCAAGTATATAGGTTCCTTTTAATAATTTCTTTTTGATTACTATCTTCTTTCCAAGCATTACATCACTCCTCAGATTAAAGAAATAATCATCTGGAATATCAAAATAACTTTTTCCAGGTAGTGCATATACTTGCTCTTTTAAATAAAAATTCACCAACTTATAGTAATCTCTTCCTTCAGCTATAACTTCTACTACAAAATTGTTTCTCATGATTTTCTCCTATTTTCTGTTCTTCAGTCAAAATCCTACACTTCATAAACTCTCTTACTAATAAGGCGTTCCATCTGTTGGGCACTCTTGATCACAACCACAATTTATATCACAGTTACAAAATGCATTACAGATACATGCGTTCTCAATTTGATTTATATCAGCTCTTAGAGCATCAACATCATCTTTATCTATAACAGCACCTATGCTAACATCACTAGAAATTACTGCTGGTGTCTCTGCTGCACCAGTATCTGCTGGGCAGTTAACGTTATATTCAGTTGAGTTGTTTCCATCTGCAATATCATTTGAATCGTCTGCAAGCACTGTGTTTCCTATTATCGGAACTCTTGAATATACTGGAGCATCTGAACAGTTTGTACCACATGCTAATGATATACCTCTTCTTGTTGCATGAGTTCTCTCAGCAGTAAGAGCATTTTGCATTTCTGTAACATGAGAAGCTTTGATTAATGTTGTCCCTGCTACGAGTGCTTCCGCCCAAGCTGTTTGGTTTCCTCCACATGCTGATTGATTTCCAGAACAGTCTGAGTTTGCCGGACATGCATTATCGCCTGGACATTCTAATGTGCATCCCATAATTTATCCTCCTCGATGAGCTCTATGAGAGCTCTACCTATTCGTCCTGTGGTTTTATAGTATAAACATAATTCCTCTTGGCAGGGGTAGTCATGCCATCTTTCAAGAAATATATCTTTTGAACTCATTTCATATTTTTTTACGTTGCACCTGAGACAAGAAATAGCAACACATCGTTCACATTCATCCACAGATTTATTAGTTTTATAAAAAATTTCATAATTGTGTTTTATTGGTTCAATTAAGTCCGTGTTGAATAGAGATCCAGTACAAAAGTCGGAGGCACAATCAGAATAACAGCATCCATGACATAGATATAGTTTACCATCAACGTCAACTGTTATCATATTCTTGCCTGCCGAGCAGAATTTTTTATTTGACGAGAATATATTAGATAGAAAACGGCCCTCTTCTTTATAAAATACATACTCTTTCTTAGCAACTTTAATTAGAGCTTCTTCTAAATTATTTAAATACTTACCAACTTCAATGTTGTGATAGTCAATCGTCACTGAGTAGTTGATTTTGGATCCATAAGCTTCATATAAAAAGTAGATATCCTCCCATATTTCTGGTAGATATTTAAAGTCCTTGTGTGAAAGTGTAGACTTTAACGAATATTTTATATCGTTTTCATGTAATAAATCAATAGCTTCCCTAACTAGTTCAGTTGAGGATGAATCATCTTTTGTAGTTCTTCTCATCCCATGAACTGGGTCTCCATCGTATGATAGTTGTACTGTAAACTTTGGCATACTGCCAATACTTTTGTCTTTCATTCGAATTAATATTGGAAGTAAATCTTTTATTCTACTGCCATTTGTATAAATATAAAATCCTACGTTATCATATGACTCAAACTCGTTACATATTCTTTCTATGAAGACCATATTCAGAGATGGTTCACCACCCCAAAAAGTCAGCTGTGTTGAACCAAACCTACTTGTAAACCACTCATCTAAAAATAACTTTTTTAATGACAAGACGAGATAGTCAATTTCTTTACTTAATCTATTGTCGTCTGGAACTTGACAGTCATTTTCAAAACAGTACTCACATTTAAAATTGCATGCTTGAGTTGTAGTTAACTCAATTGAAAACTTAGATTTATTTTCCAAGCTCTTTTCTGAGTCTATCGCCATACTCTTCCACCCTTTCTATTTCTTCTTCATCAATTTCAATTTTGTCAAGGATATCGCTTGTCAAAGTTAATAGTTTCTCTCTATATTGATCTTCGATGTCTATCAAATACTTTGCAGCTTCTAAAGCGTGCGCTGCTGCTCTATAGAGTTTAAAATTTCTATCCATTTCTTATCCTTTCTAATTAGGAGTATTTTGCCGCCTCCGCTGTTCCTGTGTACGTTGAAGCTCCTGGAGTAGCACCATTAACCAAACATACAACCCCATTGTCTGACTTAACATCTCCCTTAATGTCAATGTCATATGTACCACTTAGTCTGCCAGCAAGCAGTGTTCCAGAAGTCAGATTAGTTGCATTTTGATAGTAAGACCCTTCCTGACTATCTAGTAGATCAGCATCTAACCCCGATCCCGCACCGTCATTTCCTGCTGTCCAAACTTCTACAAAATCTGAATTATTTGCTAAATATGCTACGTTTTCTCCCGCATCATATAGGAGCCTGCCCTCGTCGGCAGCAACCCAAACTGGTTCGTTAGGAAGTCTCTGTAACCACATTTTACCTACTATGTCAACATTGTAAAACTTCATCTTGCTTATCCTCCATTGAAGGTTTGACAACTTCAACATCATCTACTATCTTTTGATGTTTCATCTGTAATATCTCTTTCAACTCATCAAACTTCTTATTTATTTTTAAAAAATGACTCAACATCTCTTTTTTCTGATCGTCCTGATTATAATAGCATTCTTCCACTGGTAAGTCATATATTAAAACTTTGATTTTGTAGTCATGCTCAATAGCAATCTTCTTCCAAATTAGTATAGTTTCTATATCTAAAGCGTCCTCAGCAACACAAATAGGACGTCCTATTGTCATAGAAGATCTAACCATCACTTCTGTAATCAGATATAGTACGCTATCATTTTGATCAATTTTTGTATATGGCATAGCTTTCCGTATACCATACTTAGAAATTATTTGACCGTTTGAAAAATTTTCAGTTACGTATGTTATTATTTTTGAGTACGGAAGGCCTACTACAATTGTTAGTTCCTTCATTTTGATTCCCTTCTTGAATATTCTTACCTGTAAGGGATCGAAGATTGATCCCTCCGGACGACTTGAGTGCCCCGTCAGACGTAAGAATTTATATTTTGTTCTAATAAATTTAGGTATCGACTTAGACCTTAATCATCTTTTGACAAATATAAAAAGTCTTTTGAAATTAAAGTTTTAAGTCCAATTCTTTCCATTGCTAGTTTCCACTCATTTTTAAATGTATCACCCATTTGATCAAGAAAATTATATAAGGATTTTATATCTGGAAGTCTATCATCTTTTACCGATTCGCTTATAGATTTTACATAATTATTAACTAATACAGATGCTGTAATTGGATTAATACCAAACTGTTCGAGATACTCATGAGTTCCAACATTAATTCTTCCATGAGAAATCACATCTCTAACAGCATTTAAGAAAGCAGCCTTAACATTTTCTTCAACTTCAGCTTCTTCCATTGTTAATTCATCCCAGTCATCTGAAATATTATTTGATTCCTTTATTTCTCGATAAGCCTCTTGATAAACTCCTATCTCTTTAAGCGATCCTTCAATGTATAAAAGTCCATCGCTAGTACCAGATAGATTTTTTTGTATATCAATTTCAATTTCTTCGAGATCAAATTTTACTTCAACAGGATACTCTTCTTCAGCTATTTTTTTCTCAAGCTGCTGTTTTCTGTATAATAATCTATTAAGTTTAATTCTATCTTTTTGAAGTTTGAAAACATTTTCTTTGACTGCACCACGTTTTGATTCAATTTGAGCAAGGCATTGTCTAATACGTCTAAATGGTCCCTGTGCAAGCATATGAATACTCATTAGCTTACTTGTCACCTGTGTATTCTTTTTTCCAAATGACTGAGTTGCCCTGTTTATTTCAGGCATATTACTTGCTATCTTTTCTAAGTTTGCAGGGTTTAAACTTTTAAATTCCAAAATTGATTTACAGTTACTGTCTGCTCCTCTAGTTGCTATCCTCATAAATATACTGTTTTTATCAATAATCTCATCTGCCCTTAAAGTAATCTCTTTCACAACATTTGTTAAATCATTCACAATTTTTCTCCTTTTCATTTTTATTTTATGCATTAGAGCATGCGCCAAGAAACGCTCTTGTTTGAGTTAAGTTACCAAAAGAAGTTGCATTTCCTGTTGAATTAATAGTAACATAATCCATTAAGACACTTGTATCAGTTCCTCCGGAATTACTACCTCCACCACGTACACCTCTTTCATTTGTACCATTAGATGTAGCAGCGAGGTCTTCTGGTGTAGTGGTTAAATCTCCGAACTTAATAGAATCTGCCGGTGTAGTAATAGTAACATAGCTTATTTCTGAAGTTCGGACTCCTCTATCACCTCCAACAGCAACTAAACCTCTTTCATTTGTTAAGTTTGAAGTAGCGCCGTGTTCTCTCCTGAATGGATCTAAAGTTCCAAAATTAGTGGCATTTCCTAGTGAATTAATAGTAATGTATTGAATTCTTACTAAAGTAGTTGATCCACCAGAAAAAAGTCCTCTCTCGTTGGTTCCATTTGAACATCCGACTGGGTCGTCTTGGTTCTCCATTAAATTACCGAAATCTAAAGCGATTGCTGCTGAGTTAATAGTAATATAATCTATTACATTTGAACCAGGTCCACCACCAAATAATCCTCTCTGATTTCCTTGATTAGAAAGTGATCCAACTCTTTGTCTAGACACACTAAGATCAGCAAAATAAATTGCATTACTAGGTGTCCCAATAGTAATATATTGTATATCATCTACAGGTGTAGAACCTGATCTAGCAGTACCAATACCTCTTGCATCTACACCATTAGAAGTACATGCCCATTGGCTCATCGCAAGAATCGTATCTCCAAAATCTGTAGCGTCACTCTCTGAACTTATAGTAATATAATCAATTCTATTTTGAAAAACATTTTGAGCTAAATTTGAACCTCCCCAAAATACTCCCCTGTCTCCTACTGGAGCTGCACTTGTTGAACTTGAGCTACTGCTTGATAAACTTGATGAGCTTAAGCTGCTACTTGATGAACTTGATGAACTTAAACTACTGCTTGAACTGCTTAAGCTGCTACTTGATGATGAACTTGAACTACTGCTTGAACTGCTTAAGCTGCTACTTGATGATGAACTTGAACTACTTGAACCAGATTTCTTAAAAATAGTGATCAAAGTTGACTTTCCTGTTTCCTCATCTGGTTGAAAAGTTTCTACAGCTATAAGCCAGTCATCCGCACCTTCCACATCTAAAGCATTTGTGGTAGCTGTATCATCATCAAAATTTTCAACAATAACAACCTTATATAAAATAGCCATTTAGTTATCCCTCTACTTTTTGAAGATGAGTGTTGCGCTTGACTTCCCTGTTTCCTCATCTGGTTGGAAAGTTGCTGAAACTAAATCCCAGTCATCTGCACCTATAGCATTTAAAGCACTTTCGGTGGCTGTATCGTCATCAAAATTTTCAATAGTAACGATATTATATGTAATAGCCATTTAATTATCTCCTCTATATTAAACCATTATTTGATAAAATTTAGGTGGTGCTACTAGAACTAGAACTAGAACTAGCACTTGAACTCATACACTGATCTACATAATCCACATAAACTTCACATGCACCACGTGCCCAAAGTTGAATTTCTCCTGATGTTGCTCCTAAATAAGTCATATCTACACCTGACGCAATTAAAATATCATTTTTGTAAACGTCACAAGTAGCTGTTACTCTGTTTGCAACATGACAGACAAGACTAAATCTCATCCATTCACCTATCTCTATTGAAGCACCAACTAAATTATAACTAACACCATCATAAACACCTAGTCCATCAGACCCTAAACTAACCCATATACTAATACCAAGACTACTATTATCTACCATTCCGGCCCTTGCAGTAAAATAATTTCCACTACCAACAGTTCCAGTAGTGACAACCCAAGCTCTAAATGAAAATATTTGAATAGGTTCACCAGGGCCAAATTCTCCAAAATCTCGTGTTCTTCGTGCAGTTGATCCAGCTCCAGGTGAAAATAATCTCATACATTCCTCACCAGTAAATGTAACCTGTTCGGAAACACCACTACCTGAATCACCATCTGCCCATCCATCTATAGTAGTAAAGTCTTCTATTGCAAAACAACTTGCAAAAGTACTTGAACTTAAACTTGAACTACTTGAACTCGAACTAATTGAACTTGAAGATGAACTAGAACTAGAACTAGAACTAGAACTACTAGAACTAGAACTACTAGAACTGCTAGATGATCTCGAACTACTTGAACTTGAAGCAGGTGTCATTTTTAAATATAGATATGGTTTATCATCTGAATTACCCGTGTCTTTACCATAAAATTCTACTAATCCAAAAGTATCATCACCATCTTCAATAGGGAATCTTAATATAAATCCATTGTATTGTTTTCTATTATACTGATCTCTTACTGCTCCAGTTACATCCCAAGAGTACCAAGTATCTGCAGCTGTTGGTGTTTTAGTATCTCCATAATACCTATGATCTCCAAGACCTTCTTCTCTTCTCCAGTTATGACCACCTTCAAGATCCCAATATCTATTTGGATCTGCTGCATATTTCCAAGTAACATTTTCAGATTCCCATAGTTTATTAATTCCGTGTGCAGCAACCATAACTCCATCAGGCAACGTTGAAGTTGTTTTAAAATATAATTTTGCTTCATCAATTGAGGCAATATTTACTAATTCTAAATGACTCAAATCAAATTTGATTAAAACGACACTTATATATTCATCGTTTCTTTTGAAGATTAGTTCCGAACTTCCTGTGAAAGTTGTATCTGGTATCTCTTCATCAAGATATGTATCTATTGTAACGTTCTTTACGTTAGATATTGTATTTTCTCCAAATATTATCTCTTCTGCATAAGCATAGAGACTACTGCTTGATGAACTACTTGATTCACTTGAACTTGAGCTACTTGAAGAAGATAAACTTGAACTACTTGAAGAAGATAAACTTGAACTACTCGATGATGATGAGGAATTTGAACTTGAGCTACTTGAACTAGAAGATAAACTTGAGCTGCTACTTGAAGACCAACTTGCGCTACTTGATGATGATTCTGATGAACTCGATGAACTGCTACAGCATACAACATCACCTTCAATAAGGGTAAAATATTCGCTCCATATATCAACTGTTCTATTTATAATATCTGATTGCGCACCAGTAGCCCATGTAGCAAAATCAAAACACACATAAGCATCAACATCTGTTGTTGCCGTACCCCAGGCATAACCTGGAGCATAAGACCCATCGCCAACTATATATTGCCATTGTCCATCTAACCAAAATGCAATACCTGTTTTTGATGTTAAAGGAAAACCAGGAATTTTTTCTCTTCTAACTCTTATTTTTAATGGTTTTAAATCATCTGTGGAAACAGTAGTAACATCACTAATATTTGTCGCTGCACCAGCAGATCCTTCGTACTCATTTTTAAGACTCCATCTATTACTAAAGAATGTAGACCACGCAGCTCCTCTTACCCGCAAACCAGCAGATTTAGCTATCGCCGTGTCGGTTTCCGTATTGGAATCACACCATCCAAACCTAAATGCATCCCAGGAATGACCATTCGTACCTGCATTTGCAGCCCACAATCCATCTGGTGGCTCAAGCCAGCTGACTTCAGTTTCTATTTCCCACGCATCTTGATTAGCTGGTAGATAGAAATTACTAACAACTCGGTATGTTTCTCCCACATTATTTGTACCTGGAGAAAAACCAGACCATCTCAGTGTTCCAAGAGTAACAGTTGGAAGAGTGGTTCCATCTATACTGGTGTGAGTAGGATCATTCATTTTAGTCCATCTACATGGACTTTCAGAATCAAATTCATCGTTAACATCAAATGCACAAGAACTATATGAGCTAGATGAAGACGATATAGAACTAGAGCTAGAACTTGACCTTGAACTTGAAATACTTGTAGCACAGATAACTTCTCCTTCATTAAGTAAGAAGTTATCAAATGTTCCATCCTCAATAAATCCTGATGTAGTACCAACAGCAGTAGTCCATTCAAAAATAATATGATGGTCTGCATTTGAACTAGCTACCGTAGTAATTCCTGCTGTTGTAGGAGAACCGATTGTGGGATTCCATTCCCATTGGTTTCTAAACCAACACCAAACCCAAAGAGTTGATCTATGCTGGAGAGGGTCCCCTGTGCCATAAAATCTAAATTTGAATTTTGATGGAAGCCATGGAGCCTGGAACTGATCGTCTTCAAAATAACCTTCATGGTTTCCAGGCGAATGCCAATAAATAAGAGGTTTTTCTAATGGATCTGAAAAACCTCCCTTTCTATCTACCATTATAGAATGAACATAGTTTCCAGCTGAATCACCATATCCAAATTTCATCATTGGGCCGTGTGTACTTCCATCTCCAATAGATCCAAAGTCTGTCCAGTCAATGTCAATTTGAACTTCCCAAGTAATACTACGATCCATTTTGAATCTACTGATCCACTTTGAAGTTTCCTCAGGTAGTTTAGTTCCATCCCAGTATAATTCATTGCTTATGATTTCTGCTTTATGACTGGTTGTGGTAGCCGTTATAACCTCTTCCCATCTTTGTATACTTGGTGGATCACCGTTATCTCCTGTAAAATCATCATTAACGTCTATCAGGCATGAACTATAAGAACTTGATGAAAATGATGTACTACTTGAACTACTTGAACTTGATGAACTTGATCTTGAACTTGAACTAAACGAACTGCTTGAAGATGTCTCCGCAGACGTGCTTGATGAGCTGCTACTAAAACTTGATCTTGAACTTGAACTTGAACTAAACGAACTGCTTGAAGATGTCTCCGCAGACGTGCTTGATGAGCTGCTACTAGAACTTGATCTTGAACTAGATGAGCTACTAGAGCTAGATGAACTACTTGAACTTGATCTTGATGAGCTACTGGTACTAGAACTGCTTGAGCTTGAAGATAATGAACTCGATGAACTAGAACTACTTGAAGAAGATAAACTTGAGCTACTTGAAGAAGATAAACTGCTTGAGCTACTACTAGAACTAATAGATGAGGTTGAACTATTAAATAGAATTTCAAAATTTTGAGTGTATCCCGTTACAGTTACTACATCAGCAAAATCCCTACTACCAAGAACTTGCATGTATCTATAATCATCATTTGATGCAGTAATAGTACCTGAATCTATTGGTGTTGTTCTAGCAGCGTTAGAATATAATTCTATAGTAAACTGATCATTAGATCTTCTAGCTGTTGCATAGATTAAAGCAGTTGAATTTCCTGAATTTATAACAAGAGTATCGTCAACTGCACCATTATCTCTTATGAACATTTTTGATTCATCTGTACCGTTGTCATAAAAGTAATCACAAAATACATTATCTGCTGATGAAGTAAGATCAGCAATATTTCCAGGAGTGTTAGTGAGAGCGAAAAGTAACACCTGAGCCGAGACACCCGCATTTGTAATTTGAAATTCAAAATCAATATCAAAATCAGCAAAGTAACCAGCCCCATAATCTTTATAGACATATGAATCAGCATCAAGACGCATCGTATCGAATGAAGCAGTAGTACATCCAACAGTTATATCCGAATCAGAATCAACTTCTGTAAATGTATCCAAGTGTTCGTATGGTTCATATGAACATGAGCTTGAAGATGATGAACTATTTGAGCTTGAACTTGAACTACTCAAGGAACTTGAGCTTGAAAAAGCGCTATTTTCTAAAATCTCAAAGTTTTGATTATATCCAGTTATTGTATTATCTGTACCCCCATCTCTACTTGCTAAAGCATATAAATATCTCTTATCACCTGTTTCACAAGTAATTGATAGTGTGTCAAGTAACGTTTCTCTTGAAGCATCTGAATATATCTTGCAAGTTGCAGTTGTTCCAATTCTTTCAAATTTAAAATATCTTTTCGGTAGGGTAGAAATAATACCTAAATCAAATAGATCGGAATTATCAGTGTTATCATCTCGCAATCTTATATTAAAAGTACCACCACCGCCATCACCGCTAGCATTATAAAGATCGACAAATAAACCATCATTTGCTGTGTTCCAGTCATTCCAGGTACCAATCGTATTAGAAACACAACAAAGTACTGCTTGAGAAACATTATTTTGTGAAGAAGTGATTTCAACTTCGAATTCTATATCAAAGTCGGCGAAATATGATGCACCATAATCTTTATAAACATAACTAGTAGCATCTTGCCTCATCCCGTCAAACGAAG
>Ga0114923_10000351_pt1 | contig 38722 bp, 37 predicted proteins | sample SumtaG_FD_89578 | JGI IMG/M metagenome (GOLD analysis project Ga0114923, IMG submission 89578) | Deep subsurface microbial communities from Indian Ocean to uncover new lineages of life (NeLLi) - Sumatra_00157 metaG | ecosystem: Environmental > Aquatic > Marine > Oceanic > Sediment | place: near... | reverse complement strand
CCCTCTTCGTAAGCCTCAACAATCTCAATCCCTGTGCGCTTGTACTGGTTGTGAAGAACCTTTAGCGCATCTTTGCACACGTCGTTCACTACCACGGGTTCTGAGTATTCATCGGTCTTACGGGATATCCCGAGGAGGCTTGCCACAATCTCTTTGGCGCGATTTAATTCTTTTAAGCTGAACCTGAGATCGTCGATCAACTCCTCTTTTTGTTCGGCACCCCCTCCCGACCCGATAAACTTCTCAGTTGGCATCTCTTCCATGGTCTCAACTGATGACTGGACCAGGCTTGAGACACTGGCGATAGGGTTGTTCAGCTCGTGTGCAACCCCTGCCACTAACGCCCCCACAGAAGCCAGACTTTCTGATCTGATAAGCAAATCCTGTGTCTTTTCTTTCTCCTCAAGGGCCTTTTTGAGTTTTTGAGTACGCTCTTCCACCATCTTCTCGAGATTTATGTTCAGGTTTTCGATGAGCTGATACGCCTTGGCATTCTCGACGGCAACGGCGCACTGGTTTGCCAGTGTACGCAGGAGTTCCAAATCATCCGACGTGAAAAGATCCCCTGATTTTTTGTCCCCCAGAACAAGGAGCCCGTTGATCTCCCCCTTAAAAACCATCGGTATGATCACAGCCCCGCCCAGGCTTTTGAAATCTTCCTTTAAAAGAGAGGGATCATCACAAGAGCCCGACCACTCCCCAACAGTGTGCAGGGTTGCCTCCATCCTGCGGCTTCCCATTTCGCGAATAAGGGGCCTTGACCTGCTGATCGACAACCCCTTTACGTTTGCAGGAACGCCCATTTGACTATAAACATGAAACTCGCCTCGGCTTTCATCTACGAGCATCATATAACCCCAATCAAGATACATTACCTCGGTCAGCGCCCTAAGCGTCTTTTCCATGATCTCGTCCAGGTTCAGCATGGAGGTCATGGCATCACTTAACGTCATCAGGGTCTTTTGATAATCATATTTGCCTTTAAAGAGCAGGCGATCAAGGACAAGCTGGACTCGTTTTTTGAGGGGTTCGAAGATAAAGACGATTACAAGAAAAGAGAAGACCGCAAAAAGGATGGAACCGCTTCGTCCGATCCCCTTAAAGGCCTGATTGAACAAGATGATCATCAGGGCATAAGAACCGGTTAGAAGACCTGTCAGGAGAGAGTAAATGAGCCCTTTTTGCACGGCAATTCCAATGTCCAGCAAATCGTGCTTCAATATAGCAAAGCCTAAAAGCAGGATAGGAATAAAAGCAAGGTTCCCTAAGGGATAAAAGCCGATGCCCGCCAGTGGCAAGAGATCGAAATGGGTCATGACCGCGGCCACCCCCAACCCCAAGATAATGTACTTAGTCTTGTTTTTTCGATCAGGGTATTTCTCATGCCTAAGACTATAAAAAAGGAGACAGAGGCAATAGAGGGTATTTATGGTTGTGGCGGCCCCGAACACATACATCAAGGGGCCTCCCCTTGCATAATACCCGAAAAAATATTGTCTCATCCCTGACAGGTAATAGTCCCCTTGAGATAGTAGGCTAAGACACCCGCTGAAGGCATAAGCAAGGCCGATCAACCATTTCCTTCTGGTTATTCCCAGAAAGGTGTAAGTGAAATGGAGGTAGACAGGGAGAAAAAAGACAACGAAGATGTGATCTATGCGGCTGATCCGCAATGCCAGGTCAGAATCGATAACTACTGAGGCCAAGGCCTTGTCGATACTTAAAAGTCCACCAAGGAAACAGATACCCGCAAAAAGGAGATTGACCTTCCTGCCCTTTCCCTTGACCAGGGCAAGGGCAGCCAGGCCAAACAAGGTCAGAAAACTGACAAACGGGGGTATGACCCAGAAATTAAGCTTTAACGGTAGCAGATTCACAGCAACCCCGCAAAATCATAGCCTTTGTCGATCAAGTAGTTTGATACCAGTTTTTATCTCTCACCCCAGTACAGTCGTTCCTCCTTACGGGGCGGGCAGCGAATCCTCAAAAGAGTAGGCAAAAAACATGCACAAATAAATTACAAAGCTGCCTTCTCTAACAATCTCCGGTACTTGATGTCTTGTAACAACACCCAAACCAAAACAGGACCCAGCAGAACAACCGAAAATTGTCACCTTTCTACACACTAAACGCCATGCAACCAAGGCTCAACTGTGTAGTTTTTACACACCATAAGGCAGTATAATCTTTGTAGTTTTTCGGTTGACAGGATTGACTTAGGCGTATCCTTTCTTGCCGTAGCGTTTGATTTGAGTTAGAATTAATAAAAATAATCCGTTGATGACATCAGCATGAAAATCGGCATAATCTCAGACACACATCTCAGGAAACCGACCCCTGAGCTTTGCCAACTACAACGCACAGTTTTTGCTGATGTGTCCATGATTTTGCATGCAGGAGACCTCACCGAACTTGAAGTGCTTGAGGCTTTTTCAGGCAAGGAAGTCGTTGCCGTGAGTGGTAATATGGACTCCAATAACGTCATGAATCAACTCCCGCCTAAAAAGATCTTAGAGATAAAAGGCTTTCGAATCGGCCTGACCCACAGGCCAACAAAGCCTGCGGGTGCATTTGACGGGGTGGACGCTATCGTCTATGGTCACACTCATCGGCCGGACAATCAGGTCAAAGAGGGGGTTCTCTTTTTCAATCCAGGAGCTTTTTCCGGCAGGTCTTCATTTGGAAGAAGCGGACCGGTCGGGATCTTGACACTCGGCGAGAAGATTTCAGGCAAGATCATCGATCTTTGATGCCGGTCAATTTTTTACTAAGGTGAAGTTTTTGTACCCGACATTGGTTTGGGGTAATGACCTTTTTTCTTTCGTTCCGAGTCTCCCTTTCCCGCCAGTCACTACAGAAAAGACATCATTACCCCATATTTACGATATCGGGTAGTTAATGTATTTTTTAGTAAGTCAACCAAGCGGAAGGATTCTAAAGATGGAGACAACACCTATCAGAGAAAAATACGAACTCGAGCTGATGCCAATCGCAATAGGAGGGAAAAGGCTTGAGCTTTACGGGATAAGAAACTGGGACATCTTTGTTAACAACCTTGAGCGGCAAGGAGAAGCATATATCAGTGAATTCCCTTTTTGGGTTAAGATCTGGGAGGCGTCAATAGTGTTGGCGGACCATTTGATTCAAGTCGGCCTTGAAAAGGAAAAAGAAGTACTTGAAATCGGTGCGGGAATGGGAATCACGGGCCTGTTCCTCGGGGCCTTTGGACACAGGGTGACGATCACCGACTATGAAGAGGATGCCCTTGAACTCCTGCGAATGAATGTGGAGCATAATGGATTGGATAATGTATCTATAAAAAAGATGGATTGGAACAACCCGGATTTGGCAGAAAAGTATGATGTTATCTGCGGCTCTGAATTGATTTACAAGGAGGCATCTATAAAACCGATCATAGATCTGTCTCGAAAATATCTACAACCCGAAGGTACTGTATTCATTGCCCATGACTCACGACGTAAATGTATGGTGAAGTTTATTGGAATGGTTCCAGGGCGATTCGAGATCGAAAATATAGAAAAAACTTTGAATGGAGAGAACGAGTTTTATAAGATAGTAATCCACGCACTCCGCTTAAAAGAATAAACAAAGCTCAAGTTGTCGATGCCGGATGATAACATCCCTAAGCTTGCAGATAGAGTCGGAACCGAATAAACGGGGTGGCAGAGTAACGAAAAGATGTCTTTAGACAAGATTGCCGTACGCGGTGCTCGCCAGCATAACCTGAAAAATATCGATGTCGATATCCCTCGAAATCGATTCGTCGTAATAACCGGTATTTCCGGCTCAGGCAAATCGACCCTGGCCTTTGATACGCTCTACGCCGAAGGTCAGAGGCGATATGTTGAATCGCTTTCGACTTACGCCCGCCAGTTTTTGGAGAAGATGGACAAGCCGGATGTGGACAGCATCGAGGGCCTTGCCCCGGCCATCGCCATCGAGCAAAAAACAATCACCAAGAATCCCCGTTCCACGGTCGGCACTGTCACCGAGATCTACGATTATCTTCGACTCCTCTTTGCCCGCATCGGCAAGCCGCATTGCCACAAGTGCGGACAACCCATTACAGCCCAGAGCACCCAAGAGATCGTGGATCAAGTCATGGCCCTTAAAGAGGGTACCAAGGTCATTATCTTGTCTCCTGTCGTCACCGGTCAGAAAGGAACCCATCAAAGGCTGTTTCAAAGACTGCAAAAGGACGGCTTTGCGCGAGTCAGAGCGGGCGGCAAGATGTTTGATCTGGATGATACGATTTCACTTGATAAAAATATAAAACATAACATAGAGGTGGTGGTAGACCGCCTGGTTGTCAAAGAATCGGCCGGAAATCGTCTGGCCGACTCTATCGAACTTGCCATTGGGCTGTCAGAGGGCCTGGTCAACGTGGATCTGTTACAGGGCCGGCCGCTCATCTTCAGCGAAAAGGCAGCCTGCGTGCTTTGCGGTATCAGTTATCCTCCTTTCAATCCGGCCGGTTTCTCGTTTAACAGCCCCCAGGGGGCGTGCCCTGCCTGCAACGGCCTCGGCTCCATGATGGTCTTTGACCCCGACCTGATAGTCCCCGACCCTGCGCTTTCGCTAAGGGACGGTGCTGTTGTTCCGTGGGAAAATCGACACTCGGTGTACTTTTATCAGGTATTAGACGCCATCACGCGACACTTTCACGCAAACGTATATACGCCGTTCAATGAATTCCCTGAAGCCCTGAAAGACCTCGTCCTTTATGGCTCCAGGGGTAAGGTCCTTCCATTTTATATTGAACGGGACGGCAGACGCCATACCTACTCCAGACCCTTTGAAGGCGTGATCCCGAACCTTGAACGGCGTTATATGGAGTCCCGATCACACCACGCCCGTGAATGGATTGAGCGGTTTATGAACGTGCGACCCTGCCCTGACTGCCATGGCGCAAGGCTCAAACCGGAAAGCCTTGCAGTAAAGGTTGGAGAAGAGTCCATCCATCAGGTGTGCAGGCGTTCGATCACTGAACTCCTTGACTTTTTCGAGGCGATTCACCTCGCCCCCCGAGACAGAGTCGTCGCAGATCCTATACTAAAAGAGATAACAGAAAGGCTCTTTTTCTTGACCCAAGTGGGATTAGGCTACCTGACGCTCGATCGGGCTTCGGCCACGCTTTCGGCAGGGGAAGGCCAGAGGATTCGCCTGGCCACCCAGGTCGGCTCCAAGCTAACAGGTGTACTATATGTCCTGGACGAACCGAGTATCGGACTCCACCAGCGGGACAACCAAAGACTCCTTAGCACTCTCAAACAGATGCGTGACCTTGGAAATACGGTCCTTGTGGTGGAGCATGACGCAGAAACGATCCTTTCGTCTGACTACGTGATCGATATGGGACCCGGAGCCGGGGCCAACGGCGGGCGCCTTGTATTTAATGGGCCGCCTGAGGCTTTGATTCAACACGAGACCTCTGTTACGGGTCAGTATCTGTCAGGTCGTAAAACCATACCGGTGCCTCAGAAACGTCGCCCATTGAAAAAGGGCTACATTGCCGTGGAAGGGGCATCAACCAACAACCTGAAAAATATCACTGTTCGGTTCCCGCTGGGATGTTTTGTGTGTGTCACCGGGGTGTCGGGCTCTGGCAAATCGAGCTTGGTTGTCGAAACGCTGTATCAAGCCCTGGCTCGTCACCTCTATCATTCCAGGAAAGCGATCGGCAAATACAGCCGACTGGCCGGTCTTGAAAAGATAGATAGAGTCATCAACGTAGACCAGTCCCCTCTTGGACGAACCCCGCGTTCCAATCCAGTCACCTACACCGGTGTGTTTACCGATATTCGGGACTTGTTTGCCAAAACGCCCGAGGCCAGGGCACGCGGATATAAACCTGGACGCTTCAGCTTCAACGTGAGGGGGGGACGGTGCGAGGCGTGTCGCGGTGAGGGAATCATCAAGATCGAGATGCACTTTCTCCCTGATGTCTATGTAACGTGCGACGTGTGCCGAGGAAAGCGGTACAATCGAGAGACCCTGGATATCAGGTACAAGGGGAAAAACATCTCCGAGGTGCTGGATATGACCGTAGACCAATCCCTCGACTTCTTTAGCAAGATAAGGAAGATAAGAAACAAGCTTCAGACCTTGGCCGATGTGGGCCTGGGCTACATTCGCCTCGGGCAACCAGCAACCACCCTTTCCGGCGGGGAGGCCCAGCGGGTCAAGTTATCAAGAGAACTCGGCAAGCGGGCAACAGGGAGAACCATCTACATGTTGGATGAGCCTACAACAGGGCTCCATTTTGCCGACATTCAGAGGCTCTTGGACGTGTTAGACCGTCTTACGGACGCCGGCAATACCGTTATCATAATCGAGCACAATACGGACGTCATTAAGTCGGCCGATCACATCATCGACCTCGGACCGGAAGGAGGAGATAAAGGGGGCTATGTAGTGGGATACGGTACACCTGAGGAGATTGCCCAACTCCCGGCATCCCACACCGGCAGCTTCCTAAGTAAGGTGCTGTCTCCAGACTCAAACCGGTGCTGAAAGCTCAAAGCTGAAAGGATAGGAAGGCTTTTTGATTCTTCTTTTACCTTTCAGCTTCCAGCTTTCAACTTTCAGCTTCATTGGAATTCCTCGACTCACCCACCCAGTTTAGAATGCATACGTTGCCGCCGTGACCCTGTCGAGGTAAGCCTGTAACGAAGGACATCCAGCTTGAGGCTAAAATCGACATTTTCGACAAAGACATCGGCAGGGCACTGGAGCTGGATGGGTGAAAAATTCAGGATGCCGCAAACCTCGGCCTTTACCAGCATGTCCACAGCCTGCTGAGCCCATCCAGGCTTTGCGGCAATCACACCGATCTCTATGCCCTTCTCTCTTATCAAACGATTCATGTCTCCCAGGGGCGCAACTTCTATACCCTCAACTTTTAAGCCGATTCTCTTCGGTTTTCTGTCGAATCCTGCCACAAAGGTGTAGTTGCCGTTCATTACAAGCTGGGCATGCCTTAAGAGGGCAGAGCCAAGATTTCCTACCCCAACCAAGCCTAAACGCCATTCTTTGTCCAGGCCAAGGATCCTTCTAATCTCAAACAGGAGTTCTTTTACATAATAGCCGACGCCCCTAACTCCGAACTGACCAAAGTAGGCCAGATCCTTCCGGATCTGTGCGGGATTAATGCCGCAGATGTCGGCCAGGCGCACTGATGAAACCACCTCTACGCCCTTTTGGTCCAACAGATCAAGATTTCTTGCATAAACCGACAGGCGAGAGATTGCGATTGAGGGAATTTTCACAGATTTCACGATAGCAATTTTTCAGTCGATTAATAATCTTGGGGTAGTCTTTGTAAGAAAGTGCTTAAAACAAAGTAAGAATAAAACGGGGCTGCGCACCGCCTATAGCAGACGGTGTGCAACCCCGTCCTGTTGCTGTTCAATTAATGACTGAACAGTTTTGCGATTGCTGCCGACTGCGGATGTGCGTAGATAAGGATCAGGGCAATAACCAGGGTATAAATAACCAGGGACTCGACCATGGCCAGACCAATCAACAAGGTCACGGTCACCTTACCCGAAGACTCCGGGTTCCTGGCAATCCCTTCAACCGCATTCTTGATTGACCAGCCTTGGCCGATACTCCCTCCAAAGGCCGCGAAGGCAATAGCAAAGCCGGCGGTAAATACGGATACCGTAAAGTACTTCAAGCCGGCTAGGGCAAGCTCATCACCTGCAGCATAGGCCACCGTGGAAAGGGCAAACAGCAAAAACGCGGACCCCAGGGTTGAAAACGACAGTTTCTTGAACATAGACTCTTACCTCCTTTTCTTTAGGATTTTATTAATGGGCTTCTTCCATTGCACAGTTTTTATTAATGGGCATGTTCCATTGCACCAGCAAAGTACATCGTGGAGAGCAAGAAAAACACAAAGGCCTGGACCAAGCTCACAAAGATACCCAAGACCACAATCGGCAAGGGGGCAAAAAAGGCGCCCGCCAGCATAAAGAGAATGGCCAGAACCAGCTCGTGGCCCGCCATGTTTCCAAAAAGACGGATAGTAAGCGAAAGGACCCGGGCGGAGTGGCCGATCAGTTCAATCGGAAATATGATGGGCACCATCCACCATATAGGCCCCATAAAGTGCTTGATATATTTGGGCCCGTGATACATGACACCAATGACGTGGGTCATGGGAATCACCACAAGCGCACAAGACAGTGTAGTATCGATCTTGGCAGTGGGCGGAAAGAACCCCGGAACCAGGCCCACAAGATTGCACACAAAGATATAGATGAAGACCGTAGCAAGAATAGGAAAGAAGCGACGGCCTTCCTCGCCTGTAACGCTCACGATGAACTCTTCCATTCCTCCAATCACAAGCTCGAAAAAGTTTTGCCCCTTTGTTGGGATCATGCTGATTCCCCTGGTGGCAAGAACCCCAAATACGATCAGGAGGAGCATCACAAACCAGGAATAAATCACATGTGGATAATGGTTGGCAAACTGCCCCAATCCAATGAGGTCAAACAGCTGCACTAGAAACAGAATAGGATGTTCCATATCACGCCGCCTCCTTGAAAATGATTCTCCTTATTTCATTAAATGTCGCTATAAAAATGCTCGTAACCACCACGGAAAGCCCGATAATAAGACCCAGAGGATTTACGTAATGGTCTGCTATTAGAACGTATATAATAACCGCACTGGCCAAGAAGCGGATATAATATTTGCCCAGCACCGCCCCCGTTTTCGGAAGATGCGGTGGGGTCAAGGCCTGCCTAAGAGACCGGTACAAGAGATGAAAATTAATGGTCACAATGAGGCCGCCGGCCAGGATTCCCCATGCAAACGGTCTTGGCGCCAGGATAAAGCTGGCGATTGTGACTGCAAAAAAAAGGATCCAGTTCGTAAGTGTAATAAATCTGAGCAGTCTCCTTTCTATACGCACGGCCTGAGGTTTTCCTGTTAGAGTTTTCGGCTCTTTTTCATCGCCAGATATATGTTGCGAAACCCGGCAACGATTCCAAGGCCAAGAAAGATAAGGGTAAACCACGGGGAGGTGTTAAATACCCGCATATCAAGCCAGTACCCTATGCCTAACCCGATTACCACGGAAAGGGCAATAGAAAAGCTTAAACTACTATAATACCACAAATCGTTGAAAAGTTTCTTGGTCTCTTCTTTCATGAGAAAGAGCGCTCACCCAAAAAGACCGTGTATGACAGAATATTCGGTTTCTGGGGAATAACGCGCCTCCTACCATAATCGTGGCTTACAAGTCAATCCCTAAATTCCTAAAGCACCAAAAACCTCTTCAGCTGCCGAAATCGTCGCCTGGATGTCCTCTTCACTATGGGCACTTGAGACGAAAAGGGCCTCGTATTGAGACGGGGCAAGGTAGATACCCTGCTTCAGCATCCCTCTGAAATATTTGGAAAACATTGTCAAATCGCTCGTCTGGGCCTCGGCAAAGTCTGAGACACGCTTTTCTGTAAAAAAGAGCCCTATCATGGAACCGACCCGGTTGGTCACTGCAGGGAGTCCTGCCCTGCCGACAACCTCCCTGATGCCCGCCTCCAGCATGGCTGACCCGGCTTCCAGCCTTTCATAGAACCCGGATTGCTGCAAACATTTCAATGTGGCGATTCCGGCTGCCATAGCCACTGGGTTCCCTGAAAGGGTCCCGGCCTGATAAACCGGACCGTCAGGGGCGATCTTGCTCATAATCTCTAACTTCCCACCGTAGGCCCCCACGGGAAGGCCTCCCCCTATGATCTTGCCCATGCAAGTAAGATCCGGCATAATCCCATAGAGTTGCTGCGCACCGCCATAAGCAACGCGAAAACCGGTCATAACCTCATCAAATATGAGTATGATCCCGTGTTGCTGAGTCAAGATCCGCAGGCTTTCCAAGAACCCCGGCTCAGGCGGAACAAGCCCCATGTTTCCGGCCACAGGCTCAACAATAATGGCAGCGATATTGTCACCCTTCTTGGAAACTACGTCGGTTACCCGATCTACGTCGTTGTACGGAAGTGAAAGGGTGTTTTGCACGAACGCCTCGGGGACTCCGGGGCTACCGGCAATACCCAGTGTCGCCACCCCGGAGCCCGCCTGCACCAACAGGGTGTCGGCGTGGCCATGATAGCAACCGTCAAACTTAATCAGAAGATCCCGGCCCGTGACGCCCCGTGCCAGGCGAATGGCGCTCATGGTCGCCTCCGTGCCGGAGTTAACCATCCTGACCATTTCCACCGATGGGACCGCCTCGATCACAACTTCGGCCAAGTCTATCTCCAGATCTGTTGGAGCCCCAAAGCTGGTCCCTCGTTCCAGCACACCTTGGATAGCCGCAATCACTTCAGGATGGCGGTGCCCCAAGATCATGGGACCCCAGGAACCTACATAATCTATATAGGAATTACCGTCGGCATCAAACACCCTGGAGCCCTCGGCTCGCTGGATAAAAACAGGCTCTGTGCCCACCGAACGGCAAGCCCGTACCGGACTGTTCACGCCACCAGGGATGACTTTTTTGGCCTGCGCAAAGAGTTTTTCAGAGAGATCCCGCTTCATCTACAATAATCGCTCCCTCCTTCTTTAAATTACTAAAAAGCACATTAACTACCCGACATTATACAGGGAGGTCATTTAGTAAGTCCTCCCATTATTTGTTCTCTTGGCAAAAATCAAGTTTTTTGTTAAGATACTTTCTAACACTGGCGGAGATTAAAGATTAAAGTTGAGCTAAACTTTTGTCGATGAAACGATAAGAATGAAACCCCGTTCAGCTTCAAAGATCGATCCATCCCGGATCTCATCACAACGACCGATCGATGAGCACTCCAATGACTCCATTCAAAAGATAGCCGTCCTTTTTACCGATATAGTCGGCTCCACCAAGTTCTTTAAGTCCAAGGGTGATCTGGCCGGCCGAGAAATGCTCCAGCAACATCAGGATATAGCTTCAAGATGTGTAACCGAACACGGTGGCGCTGTGGTTAAAATCTTGGGCGATTCGGTTATGGCCTATTTTGTTAATGCCAAAGAAGCCCTGAAGTCGGCCATAAAAATACAGCAACAACTACAGGTTTATAATCGTCACAAAGACCCACAAAATCAGATTCACATCAGAATCGGTGTTCATTTTGGCGATGGCATTATTGAACACGAGGACATATTCGGTAATGTTGTGAATACAGCGGCCAAACTGACTCCCTTGGTAGAGCGTGATCAAATTTACATATCCAAGGAGGTCTATGAGTTGGTTCACGACCTGCCTTCCGTTCGTTTCGAAATGGTCGATCTTGCCGGCAAAAAAGACGCACCCAGGGGGCTTACCATCTACAGAGTGATATGGGAAGAAGCTGTCAAGTTCGACCCTCTCATGAAAACCCTGCTCTATTTCAAACCTATCTGGAACATCGCCAAAGATGACTTTGCTAAGACATGGAATCACCTGCTTGCGGAAAAGGATAATGTCTGGGGAGACAAAATTGAGAAGGAAAGTATCCTTTCGGATAAATCTGTTATCTTAATTGTAAATAAAGTCCTATCGGCTCTGGCCATAGCTAAGGGGGTCATAGAGTTTATCAGGAAAAGCCCGGGATATGAAAAGGATCCTCTGATCCTTCCAATCCAAATAATCATTGATTTAGGGGCTTATCTCAAAGCAGATAGGATAGTCACGCAAGGCCTTGAAGTCAACTGGAAAGAAATTGATCCGGGCGAGATCTACGTTTCGACCCTTGTTTATAAATTGATACAACATGAGTACCCCCTTGATGTTGTCCCCGACTCTGATACTATTCAACCCAAGTCTTTCTACAAACTTGTCTCTGGACCAGACAGGGCAAAGAGCGGTCTATATCTCTTTTCGTACCAGAAAGCCCTGATTCAGGGCAACAACCCACCTTGTTACTATTGCGGCAATAAAAAACACCTCACGACAAACTGTCCCTCTAAGCACCTACCTCAGATAACCCGGGCTTTGAAAGAATTAGGATATCTCTCTTTTGATACAATTAACAGGCTTTTTTTTAACTATATCGCCGAAGGAAGACCGGATCTGGAACCATTAGGTAAAGGACCCGAAGAAATAGAGTTCGACAAACCGGTCCAATTGGCCTGTTACGGGTTTTATGAACTCAAGAGGCACTTGCAACTCCGTTTTTTCACAAACATCTGGAATGCTACAGGCGAAAACTGGAACAAGATCAAGGAAACAACTACTGAAGAGGATAGGGGAGGCTTTCTCTGGATAGCCTTAGATTGTCTTCGAGTCTCGAATCTTGCCAAGGCTGAAGCTCTTTTGAAATCCTCTCTGGAAAAATACCCCAAGGATTACAGGCCCTATTGCGCCATGGGATTTTTGAGCGTGGAAAAGAATAAGTTCCTGGCGGCAGAGCACTATTTTGATAAAGCCCTGGACTATGCCGCAACCGAACCACAGAAGATTTTCCTTCTTCTCGTACTTTGTCGCCTTTATGATATACATGATCGTCCTTTCAAGGCTGAGGAAAAGATAAGAGAAATACTTTTGATCAATCCTTTTTGCGAAGAAGCGAAATATCAGGACATCATATTCAAATTTAAGGGAGAAAAAGAATCTGAGGCCCTTCACCGATTAATCAAGCTTATTCAACAAAACAGACAATTTTATATCAATGCCTTGATTGATCCGGAGCTTGCGCAGTTCAGCGAGATAATTCATCCTAAACTCAAGAGCCTTTTTGACCAGGCTAAAGACGATGCGGAGGGAGTTCCTAATAAAACAGAAAATGACCTAAGTAAATTAGAACAACTGATGGGTGAAAGAGAAATCAAAGAAGCCCAATCCCTGCAATTAAAGCTCAGGGAACTATCAAAAGCTGATAGTTACTTCGCTTATCAGGACATTATTCACTATGGCGAATCTATCCTCGCTATCGGCTACAGAAACATACAAGAACAGAGAGGAAATCTTTTAGAAGCTCTTTATGAGTTAGATAGCCGTGCTGAGAAATACCTTGCCCTTATCAGCAATTATCCTTATCAGAATCTAATCGGTACTCCTTATCAACAATTAAACCTTATTCAAGCAAAGATTCACCAAACCAGGGCCATGGCTCAATCTAACGTTCCCGAGGAATTCAGGGGGGCTGTTGCCAGGCCCGGAAAACTCTCCGCGGAATTGGATCAAATTGAGTCAAAGCTGAAGGGCTTGAACGTTATCCAAGTGGCAGCTGTGTTTTTCGCCAGATTTTTGAAGGAAAGCCTGGTTCTTCAATCGGCTATTGTCTTTTTCGCCATCATTATTTTCCCAATTACGATCTACTACCTGAATTTTCTCCTGCCGACATTGGGAATACCCACTATTGTCAACATCTGGTCTTATCAAAAGCTGATTCTTATCGGTGGTGGGATATCTGCATTATTATTCGCCGTTCTTAGAACCATCAAAAACATGAACCAGAAACAGGGGTGATGCGTAAATATATCGACTGCCACAAGTGCAAGCACTATTACGTCACATGGGACAAGCATTTCCCTCATGGATGCCGGGCAATGAAATTCAAATCCAAGGAACTGTCCTCTTACGTGGTGGGAAGAAGCTCAGGCATGCCCTGCCTGTTGTTCAAGGCCAAGGATTACGAAGAGAAAAAGCATGATCAGTAACATTACGAGACCTTTGCAAAATGTTCAATTTTGTTCAAGGTCAAGGACAATTCCGCAGGACAGCGGAATTGGACAACTGTCAAGTTGCCCGTAAGGGCGAGGGGCATGGATGCCCCGAGTCAACACGAAGATTTTAACCACAGGAATACTTAGAGTATTTTGAGTCCGCCGCAGGCGGATGAGTCTGACACAGACATTGGGCAAAAGAGGATGTTTTGCAAAGGTCTCGTCAAGCAGCCGCCTGCTTCGCAAGGGGATATTTGTGGGAATAGGTGGTGTCATCAGGTAAAACGATTTGCACTGCCTCGCGTCTCTCCGTATGCAAGACAATCGGCCCGATCAGGTTTGCCGTCATTTTTTCCGGCATCCCTCTGGGGATTGTAACGATTACATGGCACTCCAAAGGGAGCCTGTCCGGTTCTCCTTCCCACCCCATCGCATTGACCGCAGATGCCGGGTCAACATGGTAATCGGGCTTAAATAGCCAGGGATTTGTAATCACAAAGGCCAAGGCCGGGTCATCAAGAGACTGGTACCAAAAGAACGGTGAACCTTCCTTGTGCTGAAAAATACAAAACCGCTTCTTGTCCTGAAATCCAAGAAGTCCGTGCGGCATGGCAATGATTTTTTCGTTCGGGACTTCTACAATCCCAAATCGAGCGGTTTCAATCTTCACTGTGTCTCTTCCTTCATGTTTTTCCTCGGGGTCCAAAGTTCCTCTGCTGCCTCAAAATCGGTCGCCTCTACACCTGCTGCCAGCAGGTTTTCCTCCTGGATCCTATCATAAATCTCGCTTCGATGGACTGCAACTCCCCTTGGGGCCTCGATCCCAATCTTGACCTGTGAGCCCCTGATCTCCAGAACCTTGACAACGACATCATCCCCAATGGTTATCTTTTCCCCCGACTTCCTTGTCAGTACAAGCATTTGCCCTCCATGGCACGGGATATTAGTGGTCAGTGGCCAGTGATCAGAAATTATTTGAGTTTGCTGATCGTTTCCTCCTCACTGCCCACTGATCACTGATCACTGTCAATCTTACAGGTAATCGACTAAACTCACACGCAGCAACTTGGCAGCCGCAGCTAAGGCCGCTTGATAGGCAAGCTCTTTTGCCTTTAAGTCCATGATCGCTTCTGTGATATCCGCATCCTCAATCTTCGAAAGCCTTTCAGTATTGGTGATGTTCATATCCTGAAGAATGTTTTCCTTGATCTCCATACGGTTCACCTTAGAACCCACGTCGGAGATCTTGGCGGAAATATGGTCAAAGTGATCATCCAGTTTGGTCATCGCCTCCTGAATGCCGTCGACATTATTGTTCTCCAGCGCGGTTTTCAAGTCATTCAAGGTCTTGAAAATATCATCGGCTTCGCCGGAAGTTCCGAACACAGCCTCACCATCGCTTCCTACCTGGACCGTGGCATCCCTCCCTATCTTTATAGTAAAGGCGGTGTTATCCCCGTTGTATGTGACGCTGTTATCAGTCTCTAAGGTAAACGCCACTGCATCCGTCCTGGATCCCGCAAAAACATACCGTCCATTCACGTCGGTATTGGCCAAAGAAACCATCTCCTCCAGGGTGTTTTGAACGGTCTTTGCAGCAGCCTCACGTCCTGCAACGCTCATCGTCGCGGTGGCCATCTGAACACACAGGGCCTTGGTATCTGAAATCAGGTTCTGTACATTGGTCAGGGTGCTTTCAGAGGCGGTAAGCCAGGATTTGCCCATGGCTATGTTGCGGCCCATCTGCTCGATATTGGACAGAGAAGACTTGATGTTGAGCACCTGGGTGAGTCCTACCGGGTCGTCAGAAAGGTCTATGATACGTTTTCCGGTGGCCACGACCTCGTTGGCCTTACTCAACTCCTCGGTAGTACTGGCTAAATTAAACTTTATCATATCGTAAATGGTTTTGTTGGCCACTCTCATGGCAATCTACTCCTTTCCCCTACTTCACACTGAGCAATGTGTTGAGCATTTCATCTGCAACGCTGATAAGCTTGGCTGCTGCTGCATAGGCATGCTGAAACTTTATGAGGTTCGTCATCTCCTCGTCAAGGGAAACAGCCGAAATGTTGTCGCGTACCTGACCCAGTTTGTTAACCATCACCACATTAAAGGCCCTGTTCCTTGAGATGCTTTCCGACTTGATCCCGATGGAACCCACCATGGAATGATAGTAGCCTTCAATGGTCGTATTGACAGTCCCCTCTGTGTTTCCGAGACGCCTGTCGCAGGTCCACTGTGCGATGTCCATGGATGCGTACTGGAGGTCGGCAATGGCCAGGGCATTCGTGTTGTCGCCTGCGGCAAACGTTCCATAGAAGTTAGAGTCCGCTTTTACATTTATTGTAAATGTGTCCGGGTTAGTGTTATCATAGGTGCCGGGCATGAAGGTGACCTTCACACCATCACTTAAGACTACATCAACTCCAGCAGTCACAGTTTCGGTCCAAGCTCCTCCGTCTTTCCTCCATTTGAACACAGCGTCATCTTCATCACCGGTGGTGGTAATTTCGATTTCATAGGTTGCATCCGCTGTGTCTGTGTAGTGGCCACTGGTTACAATGGTCCCGGTTCCTGTATTGTTACTGTTCGCTACAGCAGGGCCCACATTATTCTGTACTTCTGCCGCAGCAATATAGTTCTTGTCGGAGCCTATCTTATCGTTTACATCCACACCCCCTGCGGTAGCACCCGTGAAAAACGTGTTAATCCCAAGGGCTGCAAGGACACTGCTTGTGTCGTCGGAAAAGGCGAATGTGTATCCGGTATCCGCATCGATCTTGAGCTTCCCGTCTATTATACTTGCACTTATGTTGGCAACTCCATCTATGTCATTGCTAAGCGAGGTAAGGGTAGTCACGTCAGCGTCAATGGTAATGGTCTTATCGCTGACATAATCCCCGTTTGAATCGTAAAGCCACAGCCTGAATCCGCCGTCTGATATCTTAGCGTAGTAGTCAAGGCCCGAATCTTCCGTTCCAAGCTCTTCTCCGTTGTCTGATACGGCATAGGTCCCTGTAACCGTACTGAAAGCTTGCAGCCCCACCCCCTGGCTGTGCTGCTGGTTGACGGCCCAGACGAATTCTTTGACCAGGGCATCGAGGTCCAGTTTGCACTTTGCGATGACCTCGTCCCGCATATCGAGCCATCCACCCAGCTTCCCGGTGACGATATGGTCGGTTATGTCAATGGTAGCGCCACCCGAGCCCTGCCATTCTATCCTGTCTCCACTTTCTCCACCCATCTCCAGTTTATAGCTGTCATCACCGTAAACCAGGATACAACCCTTGGCCACGACAACACTGAGTGAACCGTTCTCCTGCTCAAAGGTCTTCAAGTCTATAAATTCGGATAGTTCCGAAACCAGTGTATTGCGCTTATCCCTGAGGTCATTGGCATCGCCGGCTACTTCCATCCCAACGAGTCGATTGTTGAGCTGGGCGATCTCTTCTGTAATCTGATTGACTCTATATATCCCGACATTCACTGAATTGGTTAAATCCGTTTTAAGTTGCCTCAAATCGGCGTCCAGGGTATTAAATTGCTCCGAGAGCAAGTTGCTGTGTTCATAAAAGGCGATCCGTTCCGGGGCCTGGGAGGGGTTGTTTGCAATATCGTGCCACGAGTTCCAGAAATCTGCCAGCATCGTACTGACACTGCTTTCTGAGCTTTCGTTAAATAGGCCCTCCAAGACCTGTATGTAATTCTCCATCTCTTCGGAGGAAAACATGCTTGACTTTTGCTGCATGAGTCGGTTTTCAATAAACTGGTCACTGAACCTTACCACCTGAGTCATGTCTACACCACGACCGAGGAGTACCCCGCCGTAAGCTGCAGGATGTTTCGCCGTGAACACAGGGCTCTGTCTTGAGTAGCCGGGTGTGTTCACGTTGGCAATATTGTGGCCGGTCACATCCATGCTGGACGCCTGGGCTGCCAGGGCGACCCTGGCAATACTCAATACCAATCCTATACCGGACATAGTTACACCTCTTTGTGCAGTAACAGGTTCGCGTGATGTTTGCCGCAGGTTAAAGATCGACCATTATTGTAAACAGGCTTTGGTTTATCGGCAGTACCCACTATAACCCCGATGAGTTCATCCAAAAAATCAAGGCTTTCTTCAATAAAAAGTCTATTTTCCCGGCTGCGCTGGTGGATTTCGTCTTTCAAGGCCACCAGAGACAGGTAAGTCTTCTCGAACCGGCTGGCACGATGCCCTTGTGGAATAAGCGCCAACACGTCGGCAAGGCTAAACGAAGAGACATCCATGCCATGGTCTATCGAGGCCTCTGAAAGGGCCGCCAGAATCTTTTCGCGCACGGTTGCTATGCGAGATACGATCGACTGTTTTTCGTCTGCAATCTTCCATAGCACGTCCATATCCGTCCTAATAAGAGCGTCGCGTTCCCGCTTCATGCATGCTACAAGATCTTGATATAATAGAATTTTTTCATAGAAGAGATCTTCAATGGTCTGAATGGCTGTTTGCATAGAAATTCTCCCTGCTTATAGATTTCTTATCGGATGAAATGCTGATTCGCTAAAGCCAAAGTATGAATCTTCTTATCTTAAAATCAACAGGTTATGACTTCGTAAAAGGTTTTTGATGAGCCTATCCCGGTCACTTTGTACGAAGAGGGCTCATTTTCAATTGATTGTAAAGCAATTCCCCAAGGCCCATCCCTCTCCCCCGTGCAATATGGTCGGCCATGGCCTGATCCGTCATCGACTTATAAATCTCACTCCCGTGGGTGTTGCCAAAAACCCCATTTTGGGGAACGGACTTTCGCATTGATTTAAACATATAGTAGATAAAAATCGATTCAAAATCAGCACACGTTTTCTTGAGCCGGGTGTTTTTTGCGGCACTGGTCGGCGAAATCCCGGACTTCGTATGTATATTGGTTATTGTATCCATATATTAGTCATTAGTCATTAGTCATTGGTCAATAACGGAGTGCCTAAAGTGAGCTAAAGTTAAAGCCCCCAATTTCTCAATTCCGCATTGCGCCTGTCGGCTTGAGAACATTCCCGCATTTAAATAATTTCCAGTTCGGCCTGAAGCGCCCCGGCGGCCTGTATGGTTTGAAAAATGGTAATCAGGTCTCTTGGTGAAACCCCGATGGCATTAAGGGCACGTACCAGTTCGCCGATCGTGCTGCCGCTGGGGACCAGGAGGAGTCTGTTCTTTTCCTCCTCGACCGCTACATCCGTATCCGGCGACACAACGGTCTGTCCGCCCGGGGCCACAACAGGACCTTGCTCAAGTTCAACCTGAGCCGCATCTGTACCAACGGGCGGAGACGGCGCAAAAGGTAAAGGTTGCGTCACTGTTACGCGCTCTTTTATCTGAATGCTCAAATTGCCGTGGGCCACCGCCACCGTAGAAATCCTCACGTTTTCACCGATGACCACTGTGCCTGTCTTTTCGTTCAAAATGACCTTGGCAATGATATCCGGCGTGACCTCAAGATGTTCAATGGTCGCAATCATCTGTACAATACGATCTTGAAAATCTTCGGGGATGCGAAGGTTAAGGGTCCCCGAATCCGTCGTGGTAGCAAGCGCCCTGCCAAACTTTTCATTGATTGTTTTGCATGCCCTTACGGCCGTTGTAAAATCAGGATTATTCAAAGTAATAACAAGGTTCTGTCTATCTTGCATTGAAACCGGGATTTCCCGTTCAATGGTCGCACCTCTTGAAATTCTGCCCACAGTTGGATGGTTCTTCGTCACACCGCCCCCTGCGGCCCCGGCGGCGGCAAACCCGCCCACGGAGATCGGACCCTGGGCCAAAGCATAGACCTTACGGTCCACGCCGCGCAAGGGTGTCAAAAGGAGAGTCCCACCCAGCAAGCTCTTGGAATCCCCAACGGAAGATACCAATACATCTATCTTGTTCCCTATCCTTGAAAACGGAGGCATGTTGGCCGTCACAATGACGGCTGCAACATTCTTGACCGATACATCGTCCTTGTCCACGTGAATACCCATCCGCTCGACCATATTGACAAGCGACTGAACCGTAAAACCGGTTCCTGCCTTATCTCCTGTTCCGTCCAGTCCCACGATAAGGCCGTATCCGATAAGCTGATTATGCCTTATCCCTTTAATGGAGGATAGATCCTTGATTCTAACGGCAGAGGCTTCAGCGGAAAAAAACAGCAGCAGAGTTAAGATAATGAAAGCCACCGTCATCGGTCTGTATATTGTTTTCATCATTCTCGCTCCTGATTGGTCGTTGGTTATTTTGTATTTTGCATTGATAAGTCACTTCTTACTACTGACTAATGACCAATGACTAAAACGGCCACACATGGTCCAGGATTCGCATAAGCCAGCCAGGCTTCTGTTTGTCTGCAATTATGCCCCTGCCCGTATATTCTATCCTGGCATCGGCAATATAGGCAGACTGAATTACATTGTCTTCAGCAATATCTTCCGGGCGTATGGTTCCTGAAATAGTAATGTATTGGGTCTCGTTATTTACCTTGATCTCACGTTTGCCCAATATGCGAAGATTTGCATTGGGCAATACCTGAACAACTCGCGCTGTAATCGAGGCAATCACGTTTCCACTTCGATCACTCGACCCCTTGCCGTCAAAGCTCGGTTTGAAACTCGCCTTGAACATACTTGTCCGGTCCAATTGGCCTGAGGGGCTACCCCAAACCCCCTGGTTCTTTTCCTCTATGGCCTTCATATAACCCAAAAGGTCTGTAATGCCGGCTTCAATACTTGAATCGCGGCTGGTCTTGGTATTTGCGTCCAGCTTGGCGCTTGGAGTCTCGGAAATCGTCACAGTGACAAGATCGCCAACCTCTCTGGCCCTCATATCCACAAACAGCTTGGTGCTGCCACTATCCGCCCATAATGAGCCTACGCTCGGTTCAGGGATCGGGATCGGGTAGGTCTCCGGCTGTGGGACCCGGATATCGCCACCAGGAGCCTGAACAGAGGCTTTATGCATAATGGCGGAACACCCTGACAAATTCGCCATCCCCAAAATTATAAGACACACTATAGCACTTTGGATTTTGAATTTTGAATTTTGAATTTGACCCAAAAGGGCATTTTTTGTAAAAATAAGATAGTTCATAAAATCAATCCACCTTCATTCTTATTCTTAACAACGGATCCGCCTCCGGCGGAACAACGATCAACCGGCATTGTTTAGAATTCGATCCTTACGGTTGAAGCGTTAACTATTCGTGCGATTATCTCTTTTCGGTTCATACAGTTTTTGACACGGATTTGATCCCCCAGCCCACCTTTGTTTCGGGCAATACCCAAGGTTGTTACCAGAAGGTTAGGTGATTCAGCCACAATGGTAACCCTGTCACCCCTTTTTATCAGCGGTGGTTCCTCTACCATATTGGCCAACATCACTGTATTGGATTTTAGGTTGTGCTTGACCCTTTTGCCGACAACCTCCTCCTTGCTTGTCAGGACATTGTACGGCAGCCTGGAAATATTTCTCCGTCTCATACAAATATCATCTTCGGTTATAATACTGCTGCGCTTAAGCGAACGACTTGTGCAAAGAACATTCTCAAATCTGTCCACCCACCCTGACAGCACGACCCGCCGCTCGACCTTGCCGTCCACCCGGACGATGGCGGTCAGGCTAATATGTCCAAATAACCTTCCATCAGTATGGCGCACAAGTTCAATGCTTATCTTGCCGTCAGGAAACGGACCGTTACCAACTACTTTAAAACGGCCGACCCTGAAATTCCCCTCACGTCCCTTGAACTGCTTGGCGATATAGCCATTGAAAAGATCTGAAAATCTTTCGTCCTGGATAGATTGCCAGGTCCGGCTGATCATGACGGACTCTGGTATGCTCACAACAGTATCTGCCGGCAACCATCTTTTTGAACGGATCTTGGATTCAATCCATGAACCTTTCAAAATCTTGTGACCGGCCGGTCTCGGGGCATAGCCAAGATAAATCGCACCTAATCGCTCCTGCAAACGAGTCGTGCCCTCTATGCCGGCGACATCTTTTAAATAGACCTTTTCGCCTTTGACCCAGGCCTCCTCCTTTACGGCAACGCAAGTCCGCGCATCCGCCCAGGCCTCACAGAGGCCCAATACTGCCGTAACAGCAATAACCGTAGCCAGTAGTATCTTTTTAATATTTCTCATCTTTCCCATGTCATTTGTCACTTGTCATTAGTCATTGATCATTAAAAAACGTGTCCGTGTCCGTATCTTCTGGTTTGTATAAAAGTAATCCAAAATTAGAAATCAGATTGGTCATTGTGCCCTATGCCCTTTGCGCCATGCGCTATGCACTATGCAATTACCGTTTAATATTGTTGGCCATCTGGAGCATATTATCGGCAGTCTGAATCGCCTTGGAGTTTACCTCATAGGCCCGCTGACCAACGATCATCGCGACCATCTCCTCGACCACATTCACATTCGACATTTCCAAATAGCCCTGGGCAATGGTGCCGAGGCCGTCTGAACCGGGTGTGCCTTCGGCAGCCTCCCCGGAGGCTTCAGTAGGCCGATAAAGGTTCCGCCCCATGCTGTAGAGGCCGGCAGGATTGGAAAATGTATACAAATTGATATCGGCTGAGGCCACTTCGGTGTTGTCAGGGCCGAAGGCCGCAAGCTTCCCCGCAGAATCAATAGAAATAGAAATGGTATTGTCTGGAATAGTGACCTCGGGCTGCAGCCTGTCGCCTGCAGAGGTGCAAATATACCCCTCACTGTCCAGCTTGAAATTACCGGCCCTGGTATAGACATCTTCGTCATTGCTCACTACCTTGAAAAAGCCTTTCCCTTCAATTGCCAGATCAAGTTCATTATCCGTCTGGTTATAGTCCCCCTGCGAGAATATCTTGTGCACCCCGGCAGATTTTGTACCCATTCCAATCTGGATACCGGTTGGAAGCTGGGTGCCCCCGGCGGTCGTGGCGCCCGCAATACGAAGGGTCTGGTACATAAGATCCTGAAAGTCGGAACGACTTTTCTTGAAACCAACAGTGTTTACGTTGGCCAGGTTGTGTGAAATAACATCAATATTTAATTGCTGGGCGGCCATGCCTGTAGCCGCTGTCCATAATCCCCTTAACATCTTGTCACCTCCATGATTCGTTTATAAAATCGCTGAGCGATTTTATCTCAGAATGATCCAGTTTTTGTTCCATAACTTTAGTTCACTTTAGGCACTTCTTATACTATTGTACCCTCCCTACCTCGTTGACCGATTTGTAGGTCATCTCATCAAATGTCTGAAGGACTTTCTGGTAAGATTCATAAGTCCTGAGGGATTCGATCATCTTAGTCATCTCCTCCACAACTACTACATTCGACTCCTCAAGATATCCCTGCTTGACAATAACCTCTTCCGGCTTCACGATGTCTCTTTTATCACCATTGTAGATTGAATAGGATAGGCCTTCTTTCCGGAGCAGCTCAGGGCGGACAAATGTGACAACAGACAAGGTATCCACCATTGATTCATCTACCGTTATTTGCCCTTTGGCATTGATGTCGATATTGCCGCCTTCTACACGAATGACCCCGTTTTCACCTAACACCGGGTCACCGTTTTGTGTGACAAGCGCACTGTCGGCATTCAGAGAAAAGCTTCCGTTTCGCGTATATCGAACGCCGTCGGGGACTCTGACCTCAAAGAACCCGTCACCTTGTAATGCAATATCGAGTGGGTTGCCTGTAAGCCTTAGATTCCCTTGTCGCAGGTCGGTTCTGACGGATTCTTGAAGAGTCTGGTCAAAAGTGAGCATGTCTCTTTTGAACCCGGCAGTACCCACGTTGGCAAGATTGTTGGTAATAATATCAAACCTGCGTCCTTGAACGCGGCTGCCCCTGATAGCGTTAAAAACACCTATGTCCAATCCGCTCAATCCTCCTTTTTGAACACTACTAATGCAACGAAGATGCCAAGGCTCCCTGGGGATTTTGGATTGCGGATTGCGGATCGCGGATTTGTTCTCCAATCCCGATTATAAGGTCGAAACTACCTGAAATGTAAGCAACTATCTGAAATCTCAATCTGCAATCTCCAGGCACGACAAACACCGCGAAAGGCATATTTTTGAAATGTTCTAATGGCTGCGAGACTACATAGAAATAATGGCAGGCTTGGTTTGCGGGATTAGGGAAAAATCTTCCTAGTTTGAGCCTTTTTTCCGGTTCAGGCTATAGATGAAGGCAAGCAGCTCCGCCACGATGACATAGAGTTCAGGGGGGATCTCTTCATCAAGATCAAGCCTCGATAACACCTCAACAAGGTCCGGATCATCCTTAACAGGTACGCCGTGTTTACGCGCGATATCGATGATCTTCTCCGCAATCAGTCCGGTGCCTTTTGCGGTGATTTTTGGGGCGCTATCCTGTTCCGGTCTGTATTTGAGAGCAGCAGCCTTTTTTCGTTTCGAGGGCATCTTCAAGTCCTATTAAACCCGTTAGAATAATTGATATTGGATAATTATCAAATATCAATTATCCGTTATCCGTCTAAACCGGCAAAACCGGTTCTTTTATATAACCAGATTGATCTGGTGATCTTCAGAATCAAAAAGATCTTCAACTAAAGAGGTCTGGGTCAACACATTTGCTTCCTGCAAGCGGCATGTGACCTCCTGCAAATAAAAACCGTGCCTTTCAAGTTGGTGTTTCAGCAAATCTGCGTAATTATTAAAAAGAGATTGTATTTCCTCTTCGGACACCAAAAAAGCAACCCTGATAGCTTTTTGCAAGACTGAAACATCCGCACGGACCGGCCCAAGACGGGACATCTGCAAAAAAAGGGAAACCCTAAGCACCTTGTCCCCATCTCTGCCGTCCCCTTCATCTTTTCCCTGTCGGGGAAGCTTGATTAAGAACTCCCCAAAACCAAACTGATTGTGGAATTGCAGAGGAATCGTAAAAAAAAGCTCCCTTTGCCCTTCTAATCTGGAGACATTCAACAATTGAAACTGTTCAAGGCTATCAATGAATCTGCTAATAGCTTCAGTAGTAACCGACTTATATGTCACACCATCTGCCAAAATCTTTAATGCCAGGCCTTTCAAGTCCTGTTCTATCAGGATCTCCGGGCTATTCATGGATTGAAATCCAGAAAGCAAGAAGGACTTGAGTTTATTTTCCCAGATCATTCCGGACCCATCTATAAATGATTTAAGAAATAGTTCGTGATGCACTTGTTCGGGTGAAAACGAAATACGGTTGATCAAGCCCCATAACTTCACCAGCATGTTCGGAACTTTAGACACAGCCGACTCTTCTCCGGGTTGCATGAATGGAGCCAATATTTTAATTAAGCTCTTGTAAGGAGATTCACGAAAAGCATTACTTGTCAACAGACCGGCTGCGCCGCCCAAATCACCAATTCGCGGTTCGATCAATTTCAGGACATACTGCGGCGAAACCTGCTCAACCTTGAAAAAGGCGATCCGGCCTTCTTGCAGAGGCACTGATGTCCGAGCAGTGACTTCTTCGTTTCCAAATAGAAGTAAGGTATGATGCGGGGAAATCGGCCTGATGACTCTTCCCTGAACGACCTCGCCTTTATTAAATGGCAGGACCTTGCTTTGGCCGGACTTGCTCTGAAGGATAAACTTAGTTGGGTTTATTGGGTTTGTCGGGTCCATTGGGGTTGTTTGAAGCGACGTTTAGTTACTTCTTTCCATTTCCTCAAACTTTTTTTTCAATTCCAGAACGAGCGTCACCTCTCCTTTTGAAATCCCCATACACTTTGCTATCTCCTGAGGACCGAGCCCCTTTTCTCCAAGTGTTATGATCTCCTGCTGTACGTCGTAAACGTGTCTGTGGGGGTTATTTTCTCCCCGTGACTCCTTATCATGAGAAGCAAGGCAAACCTCAGTCCGGCTAAGTAACAGGTTCAAGCTGATGATTCGGCTGTCGAGGTGATCGTTCAATCTTCTTATAATACGCTGTTTCTCTTTTATCTGGGTCTCGAATTGCCCGGCCACTTTTTTAGCCTCTTTCAGCAAGGGTTCCAGCACCCGGTGCAACGGCTCTAAGCCGGATGATGCTCGCTTGTCCTTGGTAGCCCTGAACTGCCTAATAAAGATAATAAAAAAGATGACCAAAAGCAGGTCAACTACAACCTGCATGACCACCCAAAACCCTACGGCTTCTGACAAGATCATATAATAAGTCCCGATTTCGGATTTGGGATTGCGGATCTCCACAATCCGCAATCAAATGACCACATCCACCAGACCACCACGAACCTTTTTTTTCTTCTTCTCGTTCCCGGAATCTTGGAGTTGTTCTTCGCTTTCCGAATCAGCTTTTGTCCCATCGTCGTGAACTCTGCCTTTGTCGGAATCGGCAAATTCCTCCGCCAATGCCTCTTTCTCTTTTTTCTTCTCCTTTTGACCCGGAACCGCTGGAAACTTCTTTCGTCTAAAGGTCTGATGTTTTACGTTTTGTACCTTTTTGACCAAGTCTTGCCCCAGCGCGACCTTTATGTCGACTGCACTTGCCATCCCCTCTCCTTGAGTAATATTCGTTATTCGTTATTTCGGATCGGATTCAACGATTTAACGCAACGGTTGCGCCTGACGGCTTGAACCAAGGCACTGCGTGTCTAATTTACGATTTTACTCTCACATCAAACCACTAAAAATTCGGTAAAATAGATGTCATCTATAGTCCCGGTTACCAGCAAGTCATTAAGCGCGCTAATAATATCCCGCTTCATTTGTTCCTTTGACATCATTTGGGACCCTACAGCCTTAGCCGCCTTGTCTAAAACCTCGCAAATGACTCCTCTTAAAAGGGTCTTTTTCTCCTCTATCTCTTTATATATACTACTGTTCGACAGCTTGAGTGAAATATCTAACGACAAATAAGTCCGATCCTGATCCTCGGAAAATAGTATAACAAAAGTGGCAAGATCCAAAATACCGCCCGAATCCTCCATCGTAATAGGAGCCCGGTAGATCCGCGCGGTAGCGATCTTTTTATGGTCTATTCCCGGATGCATGCGCCAATATTTCAGCCCGTACACTACAAGGGATATACACAACACAAGAACAAGACCCGCGACAAGCTTCTTGTGTTCCCGCGCAAAAGCAAGACCTGCAGCGACCTTTTTATGTTCCCGTACAAAAACAAGACCTGCAACAACCTTCTTGTATGTCTGTAGATACCGGCTCTTTCCTGATTGGCTGCTTGCCTCACCGGCCGCATCCGCAGGCGAATCGTCAGGGCCTGCTTCAGTATCTTTTGTCCCTGAAGGCACAGGGGCTTCCGCCACAGCATCATCTGTATCAGCCGGCTCGCTCAATTCGCCGACATCATCTCCTTCCTCTCCGGTGCCGGCCACCCCGGCAACATCAGCAGCAGATGCCGCCGATGGAACCTCGGTCTTTACATCTTCTTCGCCGGTCTCGGGCTCTGCTTCTGTTTGGCCTTCGACCTCGGGCGTTTCTCCGGAATTATTCTCATCTATTTGATCTTTTGTCATGGCCTTGTGGTTTCAGCGGACTCAAATGCTCCGCTAAATTTTTATTAAAAGATACATTAACTACCCGACATCATACACGGGGGTCATGGTGTCTTTTCTGGAGTGACTGGCGGAAGGACGCTGTAGCCCGGGAGACTCGGAACGAAAGAAAAGACATCATTAGCCCAAAGTAATGTCGGGTACATAAGTTTCTCCTTACTATGTTTCAAAATACGATCTGATTTTTGTGCGCAATCTTATGACGGCCTTGGTATGAATCTGGGAGATTCTCGATTCAGTAAGGCCAATAACCTCTCCGATCTCCTTCAACGTTAAGCCGTTATAATAGTATAGCGAAAGCACCAACTGCTCCTTTTCAGCCAACTCTCTGATCCCGTTGGCAATGACCTCGTTGAGTTCCCTGGTCATAACGTGGTCACCAGGGTCATAATCTCCTCTGATCAAGTTTTTGTAAGACCTTTTTGATTCGGAATTGTCTTTATGACTGTCTATATTCCTGTCAAGACTCAAAAGATTAATACCCCTGGCCTTATCAAGCATGTCGTAGTAAGTCTCCAAATCAATTCCCATCTGTTCAGCTATCTCTGAATCTTCGGCCGGCCTGTTCAGTCTTTGTTCAACTGCGTTTATGGCCCTTTCCATCTCTCGAACCTTTTTCCTGATTGAGCGAGGAATCCAGTCCATACTCCTGAGTTCGTCTAAGATTGCGCCCTTAATCCTGAATTCTGCATATGTCTTGAATTTAACCTCCCTACCGGGATCAAACTTTTCAATAGCATCCAATAGCCCCATGATCCCCGCGCTTATTAAATCATCCACTGATACGCTGGGAGGAAGGCGTATGGCCATGCGGTTTGCCAAAAATTTTACCAAGGGGGCATACTTTGTAACCAAGGCATCACGCTCCGATCCATCCTTCGGGCTCAGCTCCGGCCGCTTGGAATCAGAAGGTCCGCCTCTAACATGATTGGCCTTGTCGTAGTTCTTTTTTGCTTGTATTTTGCGCATCATAGAGTGTTTGTTGTGTTTAGTGATAACTCATGAGCTTTTTCCAGAAAAACTTGATATTTCCATCAGGGGGTACGTTTGTCGAGGTGGATAGCAAACGCTGAGCCAACTCACAAAAGCCCTTGCTTGATTTACTTTCCGGATAGCGCTGCAACACGGCACATTGTTGCCTTACCGCCCTTTGGAAATTATCATCTTTGGGTATAAACCCAATATATTCTAAGGATATATCTTTCAAAAAGCGTACAACAGCATTACTCAAGCTTTCAAAAACCGATCTTGCTTCCTCTGCATCGTTGACCATGTTGACAAGTAGCTTGAAACTCTTGGTACCATGTTGGGTAAACATAACCTTCATCAAGGCGTAGGCATCTGTGATAGAACTCGGCTCGCATGTGGCCACCACAATTCGTTCCTGCGCGGCCATGTTAAAATAGATGATATTCGAAGAAATGCCCGCTCCTGTGTCGATCAGTAAGATATCAAAGTTTTTATTTAATGTGTCGAACTCGTTGAGCAGGTTAAGCTTCTGGCCGTCCGTCAAATGAACCAACTCGTGTACTCCGGAACCGGCAGGAATGATACAAATCTCCTCGGGGCCTTTAACGATAATATCCGCAAGATCCTTTTCACCACTGATCACGTGCTTGATATTATAGACAGGGTTAAGACCAAAAATAATATCAATATTTGCCAGCCCCAAATCGCCGTCTAATATCAGCACACGTTTTCCTAATCTGCTCAAAGATATAGCCAGATTTCCAACGATATTGGTCTTTCCTACACCACCTTTGCCGCTCGTAACAGCAATAACACGGGGGGATGACGATTCCGCGGAGCTTGTTTTGGTCACTTTAAGCTCAGTTATATTATAGGCCTTTTTCTTCACCATCTCCCTTAAACCGTTTGCCTGATCCATTTTAAGATTCTCCCTGATTACGTTTTGGAATTTCTGCAATTCGAATAACAATTAACGATTAACAAATAACAATGTGGGCCAATCGGGGCGAAGCCCTTAGTTAAAATAATAGACGTAATATACCTTTCTTGGTTGCCTTGAGAATATCCTCTGGAACCTTTTGGCCTGTGGTAATAAACGAAATCGGCATCTTTAATCTGAAAAGCTGATTTATAATCACCCCACGAGCCTGTGTTTCGTCGGTCTTTGTAAAGATATAACTATTAAACTTTAATCGTCCAAAATTTTTGGCCGCACGTTTCATCTCCAACTCATTAGTGACGACACTGAGCACCAAATGACTACGAATCGTAAGGTAACTACCGAATAGTCCCCTCAAGGCTTCTATCCGTTGCACATCGTAGTGGCCGTGCCCGGCCGTATCTATAAGTATGACATCCTTTTCTTTCATGCGTTTCAGGGCAAATTCCAACTCAGCGTGGCTGAAGGCTGCAAAGCAGGGAATACCCAGGATCCCGGCATAGGTCTTAAGCTGATCTACGGCTGCTATTCTGTAATTATCTATAGAAATCAATCCTACGTTCTTTTTCTGTTTCAGGCTTAAGTTGGCTGCTATTTTGGCAATAGTGGTCGTCTTACCGACTCCTGTCGGCCCTATTAGAGCCGAAATAACCTGTCCTCTATCATCATGATTAAAAGGATCAGTTACCTCAATCACCTTCGCAACCTCTTTGAAGACCCGTTTATAAAAGTCCTTAGAGGAGGATACCCCTCTGTTTTCCTTGAATACGCCCCCTTTTTCCAGAAAAAGCTGTGTATAAGGTTGGGCAATACCGCTTCGAATCAGCCCACCGTAAACCTCTATGGCCCCTGGATTCAGCCTAAATCCTTCCTCAAGCCCACCAGAGCCGTTTAAAAGGAGGATCGTTTCCTTGATGCTCATCAGTTCCGACTTAAGCGAGCCAAAAAGACCGGTATCCCTTTCATCCATTAAGGCTCCTCCTTTAGAAGAATATGATCTTTCAGCCTTACGGCCCACGCCTGGCATAGCAGTTATTTCATAGAGTTCTTGAGGATTATATGATTGGGGCACCCTCCCCTCACTTATTTTGCGGGTAGACAAAATTAACGCTTCCTGGCCAAGCTCTTCCTTGACCAGATTGACCGCATTGTGAATGGTATCAGCTTTGTATTTTCTAACCTGCATAAGCTAAAGAATCCGTGTTCGTATATTCTCGGCTCCGCCGAAGGTGGAGCAATCCGCAATCCTATAGGCTCACCTTCCCTAAGGACTTAAACCGGATGTTGCCTGGAAGTTCACTATGTGAAAACACCATTATTGACGGTGCAAATTGTTCTACCATCCTTCTAAAATGTCTTCGAAGTGCGGGTGAGCACAGCAGAACAGGCTGAAAACCCGTAGCCACGACTTTTTCTATCTCCTTGCTTGCCGAGTTCGCGATTGAAGTAGCCATATTCGGCTCCACAGACAAATATGATCCATGCTCGGTATGTTTGATGCTATTTACAAGTACATCTTCAACATCCTGTTCGAGGGTGAGCACAGGCAGCGTGCCGTCCTCTGCGATATAAGGAGCTACAATAGCCCTTGCAAGCCTTTGTCTTACATACTCTGTTAAGACGTCCGGATCCTTGGTAACCGGCGCATAATCAGCCAGGGTCTCGACAATGGTGAGCATATCCCTGATCGATACTCCTTCCCTCAGAAGATTTTGCAATACCTTTTGAATCGCGCCCAAAGAGAGCAGCGATGGTACCAGCTCCTCAACGGCTTTGGGATTGGTTTTAGCAAGATTGTCCAGAAGGTTCTGAACTTCCTGGCGACCCAACAACTGATCGGCATTGCTGCGGATAATCTCGGTTAGGTGCGTCGCTGTGATCGCCGCATTATCCACCACAGTATATCCTGCAAACTTCGCTTCTTCCTGCCTGTTTTTAGGGATCCAGACAGCGGGCAAATCAAAGGCGGGTTCTCTGGTCGGAACCCCGTCAATCTTATCGGTAACATCGCCCGGATCCATGGCCATAAGATGATTGGGCATCAATTCATACTTGCCTAACTCCACACCTTTGATCAAAATTCGGTATTCGGCCGGTTTCAGGTTCAGATTGTCTCTTATGTGAATAGGTGGAATGATCATCCCCTGCTCCAAGGCAAACTGCCGCCTGATCGATCTGATACGGTCTAAGAGCTCCCCGTTCTGTTCCCTGTCCACAAGCGGAATAATAGCGTAACCTACCTCTAACTCCATGGGATCAAGCGCAAGAAGATGTTCTACTGGTTCGGCTCTCTCTTCCGGTCTCTCTCCCTCGGCCTCCTTGACGGCTTCTGTAGCCGCCAGGGCCTGAATTCTCCTGCTAAAGAGATAGACGCTTCCCCCCAAAATCATACCAAGCACTATAAACGGAATATGGGGAAGCCCGGGAATGAGTCCGAATGAGAAAATCACCAGCGAGCCTATATAACTGGCACGGGGATTACTGAAAAGCTGTCTGCTGAACTCAACACCCATGCTCGCTTCAGAAGCCGATCGACTAACCAGGATACCTGCGGCGGTCGAAATGATAAGGGCCGGAATCTGGGTGACCAATCCGTCGCCTACCGTAAGCAGGGTGTAGTTCTGCGCCGCGGCTGCAATCGGCATCTTCTGTTGAAGCACCCCGATCACAAAACCGCCAATGATATTGATAAATGTGATGATAATCCCCGCAATGGCATCTCCGCGAACAAACTTACTCGCACCATCCATGGCACCATGAAACTCGGCCTCTTTTGTAATGATGGCCCGGCGTTCCCGGGCCTCGTTCTCATCTATGAGCCCGGCATTCAGGTCGGCATCGATACTCATCTGTTTCCCGGGCATGGCATCAAGGGTAAAGCGTGCAGCCACCTCAGCAATACGCACGGCACCCTTGGTTATTACGACAAAGTTGATGATGACCAGGATTATAAAGACAATCATGCCCACAACGTAATTGCCGCCCACGACAAAAGTACCGAACGATTTAATAACCTTGCCCGCAGCAAGGGAACCTTCGTTGCCGTGCAGCAGTATCAACCTTGTTGAGGCGACATTCAAAGAAAGCCTGAACAAAGTGACTACCAAAAGGAGGGACGGGAATATAGAAAACTCCAAAGGCTTGACCGTGTACATGACCATAAGAATAACAATAATGGCAAATGTAATATTCAGGGCCAACAGAAAGTCGAGCAGAAACGGGGGCAAAGGTATTATCATAACCATCAGAATAACCATTACGCCCACAACCATCATGAAATCGCTGCTGTTGGTATAAAAGGTATTCTTTAAGGTCCCTTGCGTTGTTGTGGCCATAATGAAACCTCGGTTATTAGTTATTAGTTATTGGTCATTAGTCATTAGTGAAGTGATTAATCAGTAAAAAATACAAAATATCCAATATCCACTGACTACTGACTACTGACTACTTTATTCTTCAGCCGGTACACATAGGCCAAAACCTCTGCAACCGCCTGATATAATATGAATGGAACCTCGTCTCCGATCTCAACCATCTTGTAAAGATTCTGTGCCAACTCCTTGTTCTCAACGATCGGGATGTCATGCTCCCTGGCCAACACTTTTATCCTCTCGGCCGTCTCGCCCGCCCCCTTGGCCAAAACATTTGGGGCGGTCATTTCAGCACTGTCATACTGGAGTGCTATGGCAAGATGGACAGGGTTGGTCACGACGACGTCCGCCTTGGGGACTTCTTGCATCATGCGCCTTTTGGCTATCTCGTATTGAATACGCTTGATCCTCGACTTTACCAGCGGGTCACCTTCCGTTCGCTTAAATTCATCCTTGACCTCCTGTTTTGTCATCTTCAACTGCTGCTCAAACTGCCACTTTTGAAACCCGTAATCGAGGATAGCCAACAAGATCATGGCCATTGACACCCTGATAAAAATCTTAAATCCGAGCTTCAAAATGTATAATAGAATACCCTGTGGGGCCATATCGACAAGTAAAGGTAAACGGTCCATCTCCCCCTTGATAGTCAGATAAGCGATCCCTCCAACCAGGGCAAGCTTTGCCAGAGACTTGAACAATTCCATCAGCGTCTGCTTTGAAAAGAGCTTTTGCACCCCCTTGATGGGACTTATTTTTGAAAGATCCGGAGCGAGTTTCTCCCATGAAAGTACCCAGCCCACCTGTAAGACATTCGACAGGAGTGCCGTCACAAACACCGCAATCATAACCGGCAAAACCACAGAGATGAAGCGCTCTATAGTAATACTGCTAAATACCAAAAACTTCGTTATGCTGAGACTCGGGGCTGCTATCATGGAAAAAGTGTCCTGCATAATGAATTTTATGTGGCTATACATATGGCTGCCGAATAAATACAGAGTTGAAAGGGCAGCCAGGAGCACGGCTACCGAGGGCACCTCGCGGCTGCTGGCAACTTGACCCTTTTTTCTTGCCTCAGTCCGTTTCCTGGGAGTTGCCTGTTCAGTTTTGTCTTGAAGATTACCTTCAGCCAAGGTCTCAAATCCTTATTAAGTGTTAGTTCATAGCTAAAAAGCCTAACCTGGATCCGCTGCAGGCGGAGAACCTCAAGAGTGCCTGAAGTAGGCACTTCAAACTTTTTAATAAGTATTACATCATCAAACCCATTATGCCCTTCAACATACCCTCAAACCCCGCAACATAGCGTCTCATAAAGTAGAGAAGTCCCTCCAAACAGAAACCAAAAAAGAATAAACCAACCACTATCTTTACGGGAAAGGCCGCAATAAGAATATTCATCTGTGGAACTACTTTCGCGATAATTCCAAAGGCCGCGCTAACCATGAGAAGAGCTGCAACGGCCGGCGCCCCGATTTTAATTGCCATCACAAACATATCTCCGGAGAGTTCCAACATCTTATGAAAGAGTCCTTCGCTAAGTCCCAGGGACCCCACCCTAATCACGGCAAAGCTCTCAGCCAGTGTATTAAGCAAAACATGGTGGCCGTTGAGGAGGAGAAAAATCACAGCAGCGGCCCAGTAGCCCATCTGGGCAAGAATGGGACCCTGGCCACCCGACTCGGGATCGAGAACATTAGCAATGGCAAATCCCATTTGAAATCCCACAAGCTGTCCCGCTAACTGAATAGCAGTCAAGAACAGGCGAAGTGTAAGCCCAATAATCAGACCTAAGATTAATTCAGAAATTATCAGACATGCACCTTCCAAAACGGTTTCCGGAAACAATGCAGGGTCAGGCCGGACAACCGGTAAGAGTATGATACTGATCATCAATGCCAAACCCACCTTAACCAGGCTTGGCCATATACGCGATCCGAAAATTGGAAACATAAAAACGATGATACTAACCCTGATCAAAATCAGAACAAACGATTTAAACTGTTCAGGCGAAAGACTTAGAATATCCATGATTCGATTGCAGGTGCATTACGAATTTGTTAATTTGCTCCTAAAATCCCACTGTATCCCCCTTTAGAAAAGGGGGGCTTTTCTGCAAAATGCTTATCCCCCCCTTTGTAAAGGAGGGATAGGGGGGATTTATTCAACCTTCGAACTGTTATTAACAAATAGGTAATGCTCCCTCCTTTTCACCGTATATACATCGGTATCTGTGTAATAACGTTGTGTGTAAAGTCAATCAGCGTCTGCAACATCCAGCTTAAAAAGAACAGGAGTCCCATCAAAACGGCCAGGATCTTCGGAACAAAGGTCAGCGTCATTTCATGGATCTGGGTGGTCGCCATAAAAATACTTACAGCCAAACCTACAATAAGCCCGAGTCCCAGCATAGGCATCGCAACCAAAATGGTGACCTTAATCGCTTCTTGGGCAAACCCGACTACAAATTCCGGTGTCATATGTCATCCTGTCGCAAAACTTTTGAGTAAAGAGCCAACAATCAGGTACCAACCGTCCACCAACACGAAAAGCATTAGCTTGAACGGCAGGGATATCATAATCGGCGGAAGCATCATCATCCCCATAGAAAGAAGCACGCTTGCCACCACCATATCTATAATCAAGAACGGCACATATATAACAAATCCTATAATGAAGGCCGTTTTTAACTCGCTTATAACGAACGCAGGAATTAGAATGGATGTGGGGACATCCCGCGGTGCACTGGGCTTGCTTAACCTGGCCATTTTCAAGAACATGGCCAGGTCCTTCTCTCGTGTCTGCCTGAACATAAACTGGCGAACAGGATGTATCGCCGCTTCAAGGGCCTCGGTCCCGGATATTTCTTCAGCCAGGTAGGGTCTAAGGGCCTTATTGTTAACCTGCTGCCATACCGGCATCATGATAAAAACGGTAAGAAACAAAGCCAGGCCCACTATGACTTGAGCCGGGGGCACCTGGTGGGTGCCCATTGCCTGTTTTAGAAGTGAGAAGACTACGGCCAACCTGGTAAAAGATGTCATTAGAATCAAGATAGCCGGTGCAAGAGAGAGAACAGTTAATATAGCGACAATCTGAAGCAGGACTGAAACGTGTTCAGGGTTGTCGGCTTGCCCAAGACCGATCTGGAGCGAGGGAAGCGGTATGGTTCCCGAGAAAGCAGCTCGAGGGAGAAAAAAGAATAATGCAACGAGCAAAATGCAAAATGCAAAATGCAAAGTCGCTTTTCTCTTTATGATATCTCTTCCTTTATTTTTCATTACGGATATAACCCTTCATGGTCGGTATTGGAAATTAACGTCTTTCGGTTGCGCTGCTCGTTACGGCTAACGTATTTCGGTTGGGTGTTTTTTAAAACCATTTGACGATTCACCCATAACCCTATCTCTCACCTGATCTGCCTTTACCTTTTAGAGACGACTTGAGGAAATTTGCAAAAAGACCGTGTGTCGCTCCTGCAGACTCTGAACTTTCGATTCTGTTCAGGGCCTCGGTTTTTTCAATCTTGGTCAAGAATGTTATGTTCCCCGGAGTAATTCCAATAACGATTTTTTCACCCACTACATCAATCAGCGCGATACGCTCCTTGGGCGTCACGTGGTGTGATGACAAAATCTTGATAAATTGTCCGCGGCCAAAACCATTTTTGAGATAAGAAAATCGCTTCACAAGGAAAAGAACCAGAATCAAAACCGCTACAACAATACACAACATGGCAAATGTCTTAAATCCAGCCCCCCAAAGATCCGGCTGAGATATCACCTGAGATGTTTCTGCCAAGTCACCCATAGCACTGTTCCTCGTGTTTCTTGTGTTTGTTGGGTTTGTTGGGTTGGAACACAATAAACTCTACAAACCCGATAAACCCACCAATAAACCGCCTTTTCCAGGCCTAAGCCAAGGACTTGATCCTTTCGCCGGGACTGATAATGTCGGTAAGCCTCACGCCGAACTTTTCGTTAACTACTACAGCCTCACCGCGTGCAAATAACTTTCCGTTAACGAAAATTTCCATTGGTTCACCAGCAAGCTTTGCCAGTTCCACAACCGAACCCTGCCCCAGTTGAAGCAAATCATTGATAAGCATGCGAGCCCGGCCCAGCTCAACTGAAATTTCCAGCGGTATATCGAGTACAAAATCCAAATCTCGACTACCCCCGGGCTGTTCCGCAACAGCAGAAACTTCAACATTCTCCGGTGAAGCGGCTTCGGTCGGTTCATTCTTTTGTTCTTGCTCTGCCATCGTCATATCCTTTCTATGTTGTTTTTCTGATATTATTAATTACTCTCCACGTACCTCTCTTTGATCTTAATGGCTTTATTGCCCCTTATAACCCCCACATGCCCTTTGAGTTTCGGCACGCCTTCAACTTTTGTAATTAAAACGTCGTTTACGCCCTGCTGAAGCTGAATCACATCGTTAACCTTAAGACTAAGAAGTCGGCTCCCAGTTATCTGTGCAGTGCCAAGTTCTGCACTCAATTCTACCATGACATCCCTAATCCGCTCATACAGGCGTCTCTTCCAGCTTACATCAACCTCCAATTGATCGCCCTGGAACCCAGCACGCAATTTATGTCGGATTGGTTCGAGGGTTGAGTAAGGAATGCACAGATTCATGAGACACTGTATCCCATCCAGTTCCACGTTGTAGCCAATCACGGTAACTATATCATTGGGAAGCGCAATGCCGGCAAATTGTGGATTCGTCTCTGACCGTGCATAGCTCATTGAAATCTCATGAACCGGTCTCCAGGCATGCGCAAGATCCTCCAGGCACACCCTGACGACATTTTGTAACATTCTGTTCTCTATTCCGGTATATTCTCGCCCCTCGACCTTCACGTCTTCTGCGGCCACACCGCCGAAATAACATTCAATAAGATTAAACGCTAATTTGCCGTCCAACACCAGCATTGCATGTCCTTTCAGGGGTTCCATCCGAAATATATGCAGACTGGTAGGTACGGGAAGCGATCGGTGAAATTTTTCAAACCTGACCATGCCGACCGACTCAATGCTGACGTCCACCATCTTGCGGACGAGGGAGCCAAGGCTCATCCTGAAACGCACACAAAAACGCCCATTAATCATATCAAGGGTAGGCATACGGGCATCAACGACTCGCTCATGACCGGTGAAATCATAAGGTGTGATTTCATCCGGACTCGCCGGAGCGTCGGTTTCGGCATCGACCTCTCCGTCTGATAACCCCTTGAGTAGGCTGTCGACTTCGTCTTGTGATAATACATTACTCATGATTCAACGTCCTATTCGCTCTACAGAAATAGTTACTAAAAAGCACATTAACTACCCGACATCACAGATATGGCACAATGATGTCTTTTCCGGAATGACTGGCGGGAAAGGAAGACTCGGAATAGAGGAAAAAACATCATGTGCCCAAACCAATGTCGAGTAGGAAAGTTTCTCATTAGTTAGTTTCCTGGGTTTCTTGGGTTAAAACTCAACGAACTCAATAGACACAACAAACACCAAGCTCTACTGCACAATAAACTCCGTAAAATAAAGCGCCCTGATGCCGGAGCCCGGCAGGATCTGATTAATCCGTAAAATCAACTCGTTTTTGAGTCGAAGTTTTCCATCCGGCCTACTGATATCTTCAAATGATTTGCTTGTAAGAAGCATCAGAATCGCATCCCTCAATTGCGGGGTGCGTTGAGTCAATTGCTCCTTGATATAGTCACTCTCAACTTCAAGCTCGATGGTTGCCTTAAGGTATCGCCTGCCTTCTTTGCCGAACAAATTAACGATAAAGGGTGTCATTTGATAAAGAGTTCCGAATTCTTCACCCTTGGTTTTTGCCGCCTTGTGCTCTATTTCTTCCGTCTGCGGCTCACTCTTACCGGTGAATTTTCCGGCCAAAAGGAACTTCCATACCGCATAACTTCCACCAACCAAAAACAGGACGCCAACCCCAATGATTATCCATTTTTTGATAGATATTTTGGGTTTGGTTTTAGCATCGTCTGATTCTGATTTTTTTCCCCGCTTTGGTTCCTCGTCTTCTTTTGTCTCTTTGTCTTCCTCTTCTACCATCTCTTCCTCCTAACTGTTGTGGTCATTGGGTTTGCTGTGTTTTAATCCAATGAACCCAATAAACTTCATCAACCCCGTGTTTTTTTGATTATAATCTCCACGCGCCTGTTTTTCCGGCGACCCTCCCTCGTGTCATTTGAAAACCGCGGCCTTAAGTCGCCATACCCACCAACGGCAAAT
>Ga0114923_10000350_pt1 | contig 38723 bp, 64 predicted proteins | sample SumtaG_FD_89578 | JGI IMG/M metagenome (GOLD analysis project Ga0114923, IMG submission 89578) | Deep subsurface microbial communities from Indian Ocean to uncover new lineages of life (NeLLi) - Sumatra_00157 metaG | ecosystem: Environmental > Aquatic > Marine > Oceanic > Sediment | place: near... | reverse complement strand
TTTGTTAACGCTTCGGCTAATTTATTAAAATCGCCTCGAAACTTGTTTTCACCCTCATCTTGAGGTTTCACTTTTCTAAAACTCTTTTTTTCTTCGTCTTCATAAATTATTAGTGTTTTCATTGTATTGATTTTTAGTTATTAAATTATATTCAACTTTTATCATGTATAATTATCATTCCACTAACTATGTCAAATTTATTACCAAAAGGAAATTCTATAATAGTTCTGGTTTTTGTTACTGTTATATAAAGTTCGGTATTTTTTTTTGTATCTAAAAGTAATTTTGTTTTACTTTTTTCATGTGCTAAATTTTCAAATTTATGTAATGCTACTGTTGTTGGCATGATTTTTATTTTAAATTTACATATCAAACTTTTATTATCTTGTGTACATTATTCACCCTTTTTGTATAGGTTGTATTTCATAAATATCATAATTTTTAGTATCATATCCATATTGTAACATAACTTCGAATGCTTTAGCAAGTTCTTCAGGTGCAGTTTTTAAGTCATCTACTTGTACAATTAATCCTGGTATACTTTCTAAATATACACACCATGTATTATTATCATCTTTAATACAAATCATTTTAAAATCTTCTTTTTTCATTTTTCTTAGTTTTAGTTATTAAACAAAAGCAACTTTTCTTCTCTACTCACTATAGAAAATTAACTACTAAATAATATTAATAGTTCAGAGAATTAACTTTGCCTACTCACTTCATTTAAGAAGTTGCCAATCATTACCTGGCATTTACAAAACATTTTAGCATTAAATATGTTGTGAGTGCTTATAAAGACAAAAGTTGCCAAAGTCAAATATAAGGCTATGCTAAAATTATTAATTCTCACGCAATGTTTTGTACCTTTTTTGATGTTTATGATCCGGTCTGAAATCATATGACTGCGTTTATATGTACGATTGCGATTAAGAAAAACAAAGCCGAAAGCGAACACGCAATCATAATTCTCGGTAGATTCGAAGCCTACCTTCATTCGGCTTTGCTAAGATACAAAAATATTTTTAATTATCAAAGAACTTATGCTTTTATTATAATTATCTAAAATTATTTTCTAAAATTCCATGGTTGGTTCGGATCATCAACGTCATATGGAGGTTTTTTATAAAATTTTATTTTAAATCCAATCGTAGGAAATGGTAAAAAATAAAGGGTTCGATTATCCCTATCTAAATAAAATCCGATCCAAAAATCATACCATGCAAATATTAATTTTACTTTCATAAGTACATCTGTTTATTTAATGTAATATCAAATTGAAGGCTAGTTAAGATTCTTCTTCTGCTTCAGCTTCATAAATAATTCCATACCAGAAATTACCCTCCATCATTTTTTCATAAATTCCCCATTCTTCAATTTCGTAGCCTATTGTGCTAGTAGTTTTAATCTGTAAATCGCATTCTTCATATGCTTTTTTTATTGCTTCTTCTTCTGTATTTGCCTCTACATCAATTAAAACCCTAGCATTAAGGGGTAGTTCTACATAATATTTTTTCATAACATCTATTTTAAGTGAATTATATTTAGTTAATTAAGACTTAAATAATTGTTTTTGTGAATCTTTATATTTATTTTCAGTCTTTTTTAAAGTTCTTGCAGCCTGTTTAAAATAGCTTTCTTTAAGTTCTATTCCTATTCCTTTGCGTCCCATAGAAACAGCGCCATGGACTTCAGATCCAATACCCATAAATGGAGTTAAAACTGTATCGCCGATATTAGAATATAAGATAATTGAACGTTCTATAATATCCAAATGTAACGGGCAAACATGCCTTTCGTCGTCTTCATCCCTTCCTTCTTTGTATTCTAACATTCTTTTAGCATTAATGTCTCGCCAATCGCTAGACGCATATCTTCTCCAAATCCACTGGCTTAATCTATTTGTCTTGTCATCTTTATAATTAATATATTTATTATGCAAATATTCGTATTCTTTTTTATCAATATCTGAAAATAAATCAAAATCTCCTATATACCTAGTTAAACCAACTGGATGTTGTATCGGTTCTGTATTTTCGCCTTTTTTCTTGAAAAATAAAACATAATCAGCTAATGCGCCTCTTGTTTTACTTGAATCAGCTATTAATTGACCATGCATTAATTTACGATCTCTTGACCTTATTGCAACTCTTAATGGTTCTTTCCATATGTTTTTCCTATCCCAGTAAACAAAACCATTATTTTGATGTAATCTTATAATATCTCCTGGAAAGTCTTTCAAACCATTTTGAGCATTGCCTGGAATATCCATACAATGAACAGCAACTAAGCGTCCAGGCATTAATATTCGTTCAACTTCTTTTATTATAAAAGTATAATGTTTTAAGAATTCATTATAATTTACATTGTTTCCTAAATCATGAATTGAACTTGAATAAACATATAAATCATCAAAAGGCGGTGAATAAATTACAAAACCAGTTTTATTGCTTGGGAACTCTTGTAATTTTTGACAACTATCACCTTGATAGATTGCATATTCATCTGTAATTATTTCTTTTAAATCCATTCCGGTAAAGTTATTTTTTGGTTAATACTTTCAATTGCTTGTATATTTAATTCATTACCCATATGTTCAACTAATTTTGTAAACATATTATTTGCTTGTTTTACTTTACGTTTATAATTTTGGTAAACTCCAAGTTCGCCTTCTGTTGTAACCATATCAATATAAACTTTTCTTTTTTGCCCAAATCTGTAAAATCTTCTTACAGCCTGATAATATTGTTCATAAGAATGTGAAGGATAAAAAACAGCATGGTTACAATGCTGCCAGTTCAATCCCCATGCTCCAATTTTTGGTTTAGTTATTAGTTTTTTAATTTCACCTGAACTAAAAGCAATTAATTTTTCTTCTTTACTTTCTAAAGAGTCCGAACCGCTAATTTGAACAGCTTCAGGAATGAGTTGGTTTAAATAATCAGTTTCATAATTATAATGACCCCAAATAACAGAAAAATCATGCCCTTCGATTAATTCAGCTACTTTTTCAGAACGTTCTTTTAAGGTGCTTTTTCTTTCTTCTCTTTGTTCTCTTAATGTTTTGGCCGGTCTAATAAATAATTGTCCTGGTAGCGGTTTGGTTACTTCTAAAATATGGTCTTTTTCAATAAGTTCCGGAAGTATAAAATTTTCATCAGAAAACCCAAAATCAGAAGGCTTTCTCATGGCTCTTGACCAACTTGCAACCCAACGCCAAAAATCGTTAACTGCATGTGCTTTTAATTCCCATTTTGATTTTGACCATTGGGGGTTTTTATCATTTGATGTATCTCTAAAAAATTGAGTTAACATATCCATATAAGCAAGTTCCCCTAGAGCTTCTGAGCTTGTTCCTAATTCAATATAATCATTCGGGCTGGGTGTTGCTGTCCATAAGCTGCGATACGGCATTTTAGCCATAAATTGAACAACCATTTTTTTTGTTTTACCAACGCTGTTTTTAATTGCGGAACTTTCATCTAACACACAACCAATATAATCATTAGAATCAAATTTTTCAATTTGTTGGTAATTTGTAATAGTAATTTTCCCTTTCGGTTTACCGTCTCTTGACCTCTTTAATTCAATACCAAACTTTTCACCTTCTTTAATTGTTTGTTGTGAAACTGCTAATGGCGCAAATATTAAAACATTTTTGTTAGTTTTTTCAACAATATTTTGAGCCCAAACTAATTCCATTATAGTTTTCCCTGTTCCGGTGTCTGAAAATATACCGGAACGACCTTTATTTAAACTCCATTCCGTTAAATATTTTTGAAAGTCAAACAAATAATCAGGCATAAATAATGGTTTGAACCCAAAAAGCCCAGATAATTGTTTTTTCTTTTCTAAAAATGTTTCGTAATTCATACCACAATATTAAAATATACTAATTTAATTTACAAATTATTTAGTCCGATATATAACGGTGCTTGCGAAGACATTTATTTTAGGTTAATTTCAAAATTCTTTTCTTTTGCAAGCCTACGGTTCTCTTTCCGGTAATGCTTAATCAGTTCGGTTAATTCAGGTTCAGTAAATTTCATGGTTGTATTTTTTAACATTTCAAGTTCATCAACTGCCGCTATTCCATGTTTTTGAATCATTCTTTCTCTATATAATATCATATCGTCTTTATTGTTGCATCCTTTATGCCCGGCATTTACATTCATTTCGTTCCATGTAGTAGCCTTATGCCCACGTTTATTATAATGGCAAGCAACCGCATTTAAACAGTGCAGGGGCGCACCACAATAACAACAAACACCATTACCATAATCATCTGTTTGCATCATTCTTTGATGCTGTGAAAAAACATCATGTAATAATTCTACTTTTATTTTAAATTCTTTGCTCATTTTAAATAAAGTGTTATGCTTTTCATCGGTAATTTCTTGGTAAACGGGATGCCCTTTTTATTCCAAACCTTTTGCATTTTACGATTTGATTCGAATCTTACCACTTCGCCTTTTTTGATTAGTTTTATTACTTTCTTTTTATCTGATTTATTCATAGTTTAAAATTACTTTCATGAATATTCCCGACAATTGTAAATGGTTTTTGTAATGAATTAAATTGCATAAAATTTTGCCAACTCATTTTTTTACCCTTCCAATAAAAGCAAAAACAAGAAACCTCATCATTAAATTTTATTAACCAGAGCCTCCCAACATTATCTTCAACCCAATCACCTTCATAAATTTCTTTGTCGTTTTTATCTTTTAGCCCGGTGAATTGCATTAAATGATTATTTTTTAAATCTTCTGGGTAAGTTGAATCATGCTTATAAATAGTGTGTCCATCCAGTCTATCATAAATAGCCCAATCAACAGCATTTTCAGCATTAAAAAATGAGATATAAACGCCCTCTTTAATATAAATCATTTCATTATTAACCCAAACCCGATATTTTATTTTTCTATTTTTCATTACATTATAGTTTAATCAAAAATTTCATATATTCTTGCTCAATTGTTTCAATAATATCGTCATATTGAGTACCTTTAAAGAACTTACCAATTACATTTTCATAGATGTATGGTAATTGTTCTTTGATATATTCTTTAAATCTTGGATCTGTCATATTCGAAAAAGAAATGCTTTCATATTGAACCATTTTCGTACCGTCTTGAAATGAATAAAGTACTTTATATTGACCTTTTAAGTGCTTTAACCATAGATAAAATTTCCCTGAAGATACTACATTTGTAAATTCTTTCGGCAAATAATCATATATGAAGTTAAGCAAACTAAACCAGGCACGGTGAAAATTAATATCCCTTGGTGTGATTTCTTTGAAACAAAGCATATCATTAGATTTTGTTTGTTCGTTTAATTCCACTGCCTTTTCATTATATGGAACAAAACCGTTTGCAACATTTACAACTTCAATTATATTTTCGTAATCGGTGTCTTTCATGTGAACTTATCTTTAATCCAATTAATTACAAAATATCCTACAATAGTAAGAAACGCAATTACAGCTATTTAGATTAGTATTATTAATATTGGGTTCATTTCATTGTTTTTTTAGCCATTGCATGAATCCTTTAAAAGTTGGGTCGTTATCAATTATTATTGTATCCGTTTGTTGTTTAAATCCAATCCGATCCCAATAATAGTAAGTATTTATATATATGCTATCATTCTGTAACTCCTTTTCGTAGAGGTCGTAATAAGATAACAGCCAAAAAGTGAAATGGTTATTTAGATAAGCTCTATTTTTAGCATGAGTAAAATAAATAGAATCTGCATGATTTTGCGAATACCCAACACTAGCAAAGAATAATAGTATTAATATTGTTTTCATAGTTCTAATTTATTAACCGGTTTAAATTTTTCTTTAATTTGACTTTGGTAAATTTTTCAAGCTCACTTATTAATTCAAGTATCTTTTCTTTTGGTGGTTCTGGTAGATTATTATTCCCTGAATCTGCACCAATATTCACATAAACGGGTCTGATAAAATCTATCATTGAAATAAATTCTTGAAAATCGAAATCTAATATTGGTTCAATAGTTACAGCTACCTTACAATATTCCAATGAATTTATAACACCTAAATATTTAGTTCTAGTTATTGGTTTAGGTGAATTATCCATTATTTTATTATAATGTCTATTGGTTTCTATTGTCGTGCATAATATAGAATTTTTAGAAAATTGAAAAATATTTGCGTTTTCAGGATTTTTTGTTTGATAAAAGATTGTGCTTTCAAACTTATTATAGAAGTCAACTATTTTTTTTATTAATCCATATGGCACGTCATCAGCAAACAAATCATTACAAGTACAAACAAATATAACGTCCTTCTCCTTAAATTTCTTTTTAAATTCGCTTTCTACTAATCTCGGTTCTCCAGAATATTTTGCCTTTAATAAAGGAAATCTTTTTTTCAATCCTTTTACATAGCAATATGAACAATTATGCAAACACTCTCCGGCTAAAGGATTTGTTTTTTTCGTTACCCAGTCGTACATATTTGATTTATTTAACATAGTTATATTTTATTGTAAGTTACTAATTTTTAGTGTGATATCAAAGTTTAAAATCGTCTTTCATGTTTCCGGTTATTTCCTGGATAAAAATATAAAATCCCTTCATTGCTTCTTGAGCTTTGTCAAGATTATTAATGCAGTTATCCATTGTTTCTTCTAAAGTCTTTTCTTTAGGTTGCAACGGCTTTGTAATCTCTTCAAATACTGGGTGTAATTTTGAATTTTTCATATTAATTTATTTCATAATTATTATAAAATTCTAATTCTTTTTTTATAAGCTCAATAGTGCTTTCTAGACGTTCTTTTATTTGTTCATGCATTTCTTTATCAGGAAGTACACGAATAATAAATGGTTTCATGTCTGGATAGTAACTCATGAAATCACACCATTTCAAGCTTGTGACAAACAACTGCCCTTGCACCTGCCATTTATATTCATTTGGTAATTTGTTAGCTTTAATATAACTTAAATGTGTTTTACGTAACGGGCATTTAATTTCAAGCAACCCATTAAACATTATACCATCAGGACTAATTCCAATCCAATCTTCAAATCGAAAGTGGGGAGTTATAAACCCTATTTGGTCAACTTCTATATTATAAATAGATTCATATGCTTTGCGTGCCTCGGGTTCTAAATCAATGCCACGCTGCATTATTTCATTAGTATAAGTTTCTTCTTTTGTTTCGGTTATTATTTCGCCGACAATATCAGAAATTAAGTCCTTATAACCTTTTGTGCTTTCACCCATCATTAGGGATGCAAAGCGCGTTCCTGTAATTTTACCACAACGCAAATCAAACCACGCATTGCTTTGTTGTTCTACATTATATGTTATCATTTTTCTATACTTTTATCTAAATCAACCATTAAGCTAAACATTTTTTTTGTATAATCTGCTAAATCTTTTAATTCAATTTTACCGGCAACACACAAATCTTTTGAGTATGCCATTGCAAAACCAGCATAACGGCTTTGTTCTTTCTTGACAGCTCTTGAATAATTAGATTGACCTTGATTATAAATGGGCTTAATGATAAGATATTTTTCTCCACTTTCCCACTTTTTTTCAATCTCATTAAATTCAGCTTCTTTATCTTTTACAAATTTAGCCTGATCTCTTTTTTTACTGGAATAATAACCCCACTTATCATTATAATAAACTTTGAATTGATAAAGCATGCTTTTATCATAAGTAGATGGATATTCTTTTTCAAATGCAACATCTGTAATTTGTGCTTTCATTTTAGTTTAGTTTTATAATCAATAATACTATTTACAGTTTTTAAATTATTATCCAAAGCATTTATTAATTTACTAGGCTTGCATCCTTTTCTAAGCTGCCTATTTCTTAACTTTATAAGCATCATTAATATTTGTATAGCTTCAGCTAAAAGGTCATTCATTTTCTGCAATTTTATCGTAAACCAAATGAGTAATATCTTCTTTTATCATATGAGTAATATTTTTGTCACCAAGATAAACAGCGTCAATTGTAAGCGTGCTTTCCGGTTGCGAAACTCCATCGCCTGAATCAATTGACATCGTATATTCAATATCTAATGTTTTACCACAATATTCTACTTGTACTGTATTTTGCTTTTCCATAATTATACTCCTATATATTCAAAAACATGAAACACTAAAGAACCATCTTGTAGTTGATAAGTTCCAATATATTTTCTATTTGTTCCCATATCATAGTTTACAGGGTGTCCGGTTCCAAAAATCTCAAAGTATCTTATTTCTTTTTCCGATGTTGAATTAACCAAAGCCCATAAACAAAGTATTTCTTTTTGTACTTGAGCGGTTAATATCTCTGCACCAATAGGCATTTCAATTTTTTGATTATCTTTAATTGATAATTCAAATTTCCAGATCGTTTTTTCCATAACTTTTAATTTGTTATAAAAGTATATCAAGTGAAGTTAACTCGCAAATAAAAGCGATACGAATAATACAGGTTTGTCATCGACATAAAACGGGATTTGGCTGTTTAATATCGACGCAATGAACGTTATCAAAAGTGTTAATTTTCTTGTAGTATATTGTTTTTTGCGTACTTTTACTTTAAAGTTCTTTGAAAAGCATTCCTGATAATAAATTTAATTAATATATCAAGAGCAATACTTGATTGAACGGCGAGTTGAAACCTAAGTGTTATTGGCTGCATATGGACTCAGGGTAATAAACCAATTGTTAATTACTGTTTCTTGATTAAGGAATCAAGAGAAGGCAGGAATGTTTTTCTTTTTAATAATTATTCACTAAATAAACTATAATGGACACAAAAAAGATAAAAGCCCAGCTTAACGAATTGCTTGATATAGTTGAGCAAATTGAAAAAGGCAAGTCAAGCAAGCAATGGTTCATGATTAACCGGGATAATGTAGAATACCAAGATAGGCGGGACTTCGTACAAATAGCCAATGATTACACTAAAAGAATAAGGGCTAATGAAAAGCGGTATCATCAATTAATAAGCGAATTATGAAAAATATAACTAAAGATAGGCTTTTTACAGCGTGGGCATATTGTGACGAATACGACAAATCAACTGAATTTATGTTAGAATATATGCAAGATTTTGCAAATGTTGATTTAGATTGCGTCCTTGATTTTTTACAAAAAACATCGGATAAAACAAGAGATGAATGGTATAAAAATAATCCTGATTGGTATAAAAAATATGAATAACATTGCAATAATAATACTAGTATCGACGATTCCACAATTCGATTATTCTCTGACACACCAATAAACAACGAATCAATGAGGGTGATCGATGACTTATTAAAGATGATAGCAACTGGTGTGTTTGTGATCTTGGCGAAAAAAGCTAAAAATAAATTTAGAAATAAGAAATAATATTAATTTAAAAATAAGAATCATGAAATTAAATTTAGAAATTGAATTAGATTGGATTAATGATGAAATGAGCCTTGACGATGTTGTAAAGCAACAAATTATATCAGGAGTAATGACTAAAATTAATCAATCTTTACTTGCAAAAATTGAGTCTAAAGTTGAGAAAATGATTGATAAAACAATTGTAAAAAGAATCAATCAAGCAACTGATAAGATGTTTAGGAATTTTATGAAAAGACCTGTTCAATTAACGGACAATTATGGAAGCACAATCAAGGAGTATAAAAACATCACTCAAGTTATTAAGGAGCGCTTTGATAATTTTATGACAGAAACAGTTGATGATAATGGGAATGCTAGCAATAGTAATTATGGAACAAAATATAAAAGGCTTTATTTCATAATCGACAAGCAATTAAAAGATTTTGCCAATACATTTACTACTAATGCAGTTAAGACGGTAAGTGCTGAAATAAAAACACATGTTCAAGAAGGATTAACGCAAAAATTAGGGAGTGAATTAATGAAGATTTTAAAAGTTGATGAAATGTTAAAATTACAACAGAATAATTAGTTAAAGATAAATAATATGCAAGGGATAAAATTTAGAAAAGATAAATTGCATTCAAAGACAAGTTTCTTTAACTGCCCGGTTTACTTTGATGCTAAATATAAAATATATTGGAATGACTTACCAAATATTAACATAAATGAATTTTATAGCGGAAAGTATTGGAACGATTGGAAAAGGTCACCAAGGTTGAATATAATTAATTTTTTATTGAAAATCAGCAACACATTAGATGCCAGGAATTACTCTAATTTCTTGATGTTAAAAAAATATATGAAAAAAGAAAACCCTAAAATTTTAGAAATTGGGTTCGGGATTGGCGACTTCCTGGTTTACCTTTTTAAAAATGGTTACAGTATAAAAGGCATAGATATGGATCCGCAGAATGTAGAATGGGTTAGTAAAATGACTAACAAAAATATTATTATTAAAGGGAATTATGAAACAACGGCTTTGAATGAAAAGTTTGATGCCATTTACCTAAAGCACGTTTTGGAACACTTTTTGGACATTGGTGCGGTTGTAAAAAAACTTTACAAGGATTTGAATAAGGATGGGATTGTATATTTTTCAGCCCCAAATGCTATGCATAAACAATTTTTAAACCAAAGCATACATAAAGAGCCGCACGTTTATCATTTTACAAGCGAAGGTTTGGAGAAAATATTTATAGAAAACGGGTTCAAAAAAATACTAACCGGTTCATATGGTTATGAGCCTGAAAAGTTTAATTTTAAATATTACATTAAAACATTCCTACGAAAAAATATAATAAAAAAAGGCTTAAAAGAAAAAAATTTAATCGGAATATTCACTAAAAACAAATAAGATGGAATACAAAATTGAAAAAAACATCGAATTACCAAATAGAAGAACTTGTAATAAATATCCATTGAGAAAAATGGAAGTTGGAGATTCTTTTTTAATTGGTAAATATTCTCGTTTAAATATGAATAAGGCTAGCGCGGTTGGAAGAAATTGGAAAGATAAAGCGGGTTTGAAATGGAAATTTGCTGTTAGAAAAGTATTGGTTAATAATATTGAGATGATTAGAATTTGGAGAATAAAATAAAATTAATTAGGTATTGTGCTATTATTAAATAAATAATGCTATCTTTGTAATATGAATCTGCTAGGAATTAAAAAGCAAATACTAATTTTAAATATAGCCTTGATAGGTTGCGTCCTTTGTTCCTAGCAGTTCAATTTTGCACCTTGATAGGCTTTTTTATTGTTATGGCAAAAGAACTACCTTATTTTAGATTTTATCCTTCTGAGTGGTTAGAAGGTGATATTACACTTGAAAATGATAAAACTCAGTCACTTTTTGTAAAAATTATGTGTTGGTACTGGAAAAAAGATTGTCATTTAGATTTAGAATTTATTAGTAAACGCTTAATCAACGGTAAAGCAACGCTTAAGCAATGCTTAAATAAGTTAATAGATAATAATATACTTAAAGTAGATGAAAATCAATGTATTAGCATAACGTTTCTTAATGAACAATATGACTTATTAAGTGAGAAACGACAAAAGTTTGTTGAATCAGGTCGTAAGGGTGGCTTAAGCAAAGCTAAAGCAAAAGGTAAGCGTCGCTCTAGCTATAAAGATAATAATAAAGATAAAGATAATAATAAAGATGGATTTGTTATTTTTTGGGGTTCTTACCATACCATAACGAAATTAAATAAAACAGATAAGGAATCAGCTGAAAAATATTTTAATAAACTAACTGATTTAGAACAACACAAAGCAATTGATAATATAAATCCATATTACAATTCATTGAACGATAAAAAATATTGTAAGAAAGCAAGAACTTATTTAAGTGATAAAAATTTCAATGATGAATTTATATTTAAAAAAGAAGTAAAAGACAATCCTCATAATATTGTGCCTGAAATACACATGAATAATTATGACTGAGACAGAATTAAAAGATAAAATGGAATTGCACTTAAAAAAATACTTTCATGTTTACCGTGAAATAAAGAGCAATGATAAAACTTCTATTATAGATATAATTTTAGTTCACAAGTCAAATGACCAATACAAATTTGGTATTGAAGTTAAATTGGATGCTAAAAAGAGAGGAAAAGATTTAGCTGAATGGCTAAAGCAAGCCGTTAGATATACACAAAAAGAGTTTGGGCAGTTTGGTAAAGTAATAGTTTGTACATATCCTCAAATATCTGAAAAGGTTTTAAAAGAAGGTAACTTAATGCACCAACATGATGTGTACAAAGATAGTGATTTAGCTTGTCAAAATAACATTAATACTTTCTTAGGGCAATTTAAAATAGGTGAATTACAAAAATATTATAGCCGCGAAAATAAATGGAGGCTTAGGATAGTTTATAATTCAAAGTGCCTTTGGAATGAACGATGTGATAATTTAAGATTAGAAACAATAGAGAAAACATGGTTATAACTATCTTTAAAAATGTTAATTCAGTAAATAATCCGCATCATATTGCGGCTGAAACTGCTTATATTCGGATTAGAGATGGTAAAAGCAAAGAATTAATTGAAAAGATAAGGACTGAAACGGATAAAGAAAAAAGGACAGAGTTGAAGAAACAGTTACCAAGCTATTGTTTTTCCGGCAAATTTAGCAAAAGAGAAGATAAAGGACTATTACTTCATTCTGGATTAGTGGCTTTGGATTTTGACCATTTAGGAAAAGAATTAATAAAATTCAAACCAGTAGTTGAAAAAGATAAGTTTACATTTATGGCTTTTGTTTCTCCATCCGGTGACGGATTAAAGGTAATTGTAAAAATACCACCTAATGTAAATACTCATAAAAGTTCATGTGCTGCATTAAACGAATATTATGGAGCTACACTTGACGACTTTAAAGATGTTAGCAGGGTTTGTTTTGAAAGTTATGATAAATATATTTATTACAATCCTAAATCTGAAATATTCCAAGATTTAAAAGAAGTACAGCAAAGAGAAAATAAATTATTTCAAAATGATTATAGTATAATTTTTGATAACTTGGTAAAATGGATTGAAAAAATAGATACTTATCAAGACGGGAACAAACATAAATTCCTTGTTAAATTAACAGGTGCATGTAACCGGTTTGGTATTCCTGAAATAATGGCTTCAGGTTATCTTATTGGTCAATATATACATAAAGCAAGCAAAGTAAACCCTAATGATTATACTAAAATTGTAAGTAAAATATACAGTAATTATTCTTATCAATTTGGTACTTGTTATTTTGAAAAGAATGAACCATTACACAAAGAAACTAAAGTAAAATTAGATAAGAGAGTTTTTGATTTAGACTTAAAAACAAAAGATATAATATACTTAGATTCTATTAAGGATAAGATGTTGATTAATTTTAAAGACGGGTACAAACTTGGAGAAACAACATATTTCCCAGATTTAGATAATCATTGGACATGGTTAAAAGGTGAAATAAATCTTTTTGGTGGCATAATGAATCATGGTAAATCTACTTTTGTTTATCAGATTGCTTTAATAAAATCTATCAAAGATGGTACAAAGTGGGGCGTTTTTTCACCAGAACAAAACCCGCCTACATATTTTTATGATGACCTTATTCATACTTATATAGGATTGAATACAAACAAGCGTTTTAATAATCAAATGTCAGAAGAACAATACCGCCAAGGTATGAATTTTGTTAAAGAATATTTTTATTATATCTATCCTGAAAATGACAACCCAACGCCTGAATATATTAATAATTGTTTTAAAGCATTAATTAATAAACATGGTATTAGTGGATGTATAACAGATCCATTTAACCAATTAGAAAATGATTGGGGCAAAACAGGGCGTGATGATCGTTACCTTAGTGATTATTTAAACAAAGAAAAACGGTTTGCATTAGATAATAATATTTATAAAATTATAGTAGCACATCCCAAAGGTAATTTAACCAAGCAAACCAATGGTAATTATGAACCGCCGAATGTATTTGATTTTGCCGGGGGTGCAATGTGGGGCAATAAATGTGATAATATAATTGTTATTCATAGACCTGAATATACTACAAATAAAAACGATACAAATGTTGACGTTATTGTCCAGAAAATAAAAAAGCAAAAAATTGTAGGTATACCAGGGAATATAACAATGAATTTTAATAGAATGACTAATAGGTTTTACTTTGGTAATTTTAATCCTTTAGAAAACCAAAAAAAAGAAGAACAATGGGAAAGCAAGCCGATACCGTTTTAAAAAATATGATAATTAGAGTACAGACTAAAAGACATAATGAAACTAATTATATATTTGATGAAGAACAATTATTTTTATTATTAAAAGAATCTCAAAGAATAAGTAAAGGAGCGCTATTAAGAATATTCAGAGAAATATAGATTTTACTACAAAAAGATAATGAAGTTTAGAAACTAAGATTAAATAATTAAATAAATGTATATAATTGAATTTGAAAAAGGCGTGTATGCCACTAAAGGTAATGGTGATCCTTCCAGGACTTTGAAAGTTGAAAATGCTCAAAGGTTTAGTGATGAAATTTCAGCTAAAACAAAGCTTGATATTATAATCGAAAGAATTAAACCTTACAGGAAATTTTCAAACCCTCAAATTAGATGGGTTGATGAGATTTCGGGCATATTAAAAAGCTAATGAAATACCGAAAATAAGTGAATAATATAAATTGAAGTTATGATACTAGGATTTAAAATACAATTCAAACAACCCATTTTAAATAGAACTAAAATCCATACAATTAGAGTGGATAAAAATAACCGATGGAGCATGGGTAGAAAAATTCATTTTACCATAAATGTAAGAACCAAAAATCAAGAAGTGTTCGAAGTTAGAAGGTGTGAATCAACTCAAAAAATAAAAATAGAATATCTAAATAATTGGATTACAGTTTATATTGAAGGAAAGTTATTAAGCGAAAAAGAAATTAAACAACTTGCATTAAATGATGGATTTGAAACTATGAAAGATTTTCGTAAATGGTTTAACAAAGATTTCGATGGTAAAATAATTCACTGGACAGACTTACGATATTAACTAACATTTAATGAAGCATAATAAATGAGAATAGGACATTCAACAAATGGTACATCTTGTGAATATGAAATGCAAGATAAATTGAAAGAATGGTTAAAAGAAAAGGGCTTGATATTTATTGATGAAATGTTTATTCCTGAAGTAAGCAGGAGGCCTGATTTTTTAGTTTTTAAGCCTGGTAATGGATTAATAAACATTGAAGCAAAATGTAACGATCATAGCGAAATGATAAAACAACTTGGTGATAATGCCAAGTATTGTAATTATTCATTTGCATTTATACCTGATTATAGTATTACCTCTTTGGAAACCAAAAGAGAATTAGAACAAAATAGATTTGGGTTAATAATTTATAACTATCAAAAAGGAATAATAACTGAAGCATTAGAAGCTCATCATAATTTTAAAATTGATAGAAAAATGCAAAAAAATATATCCGATAGGATAAAAATTGAGCTAATAAAAAGAAAACAAAAAGAATATATTGATACGCAACAAGATTTATTTAATGAAGTATAAACCTAAAAAATAGAAATGACACTACAAAGGATTCAAAAAATAATAGGTGACTACCTAATGCTGAAGCCAAGGCATATACAAAAGGACACAAACGAGCATGAAAATGTATTAGCCCGGCAATTGTGCTGTTACTATGCAAAAAAATTAACTAGTAAAAAAAACCGGGAAATATCAGAATTTTTCAGCGACAGGACACCGTCAATAGTGCCTTATTCGTTTGCTAAAATATTAGATTACATAGACACCGATAGGACAATAAGAAAATACGTTGATGATTTAAACCATTTATTTGATCCGGATTACCAGGATATAAAGAGCTTAAAAGAAAAATCATTATTAAATGTTAAAATACTAAAAGAGCTGTATAAAACAGGGCATTTAGAATTATTTCAAGTATTATGTTTAATAAAAAGCCATGAATTATGAATAAGGAAAACATTGAAAAAATAGTTAACGAATATTTAGAACATGTTAGAAGATATAGTTGGCAATATGGAGTTACAAATGAAGAAAAAATGAACAAGTTTTTGAAATCAGACGTAGTTAAAAATTTAATTATACCTGGTGTTAGCAACCAAAGGGGACTGTTTGAAAATATGCAGTACTACATGGAATATTGCGAAGCTAATGGTTATGTAACGCCACAAGATTGGATTGAAAAACATAAGCATTTTTAAATAGTTACTAACATAAATATAACGCTACCTTTAAAAACATTTTTGAATAAGTCATATTTATTGCTTAAATTTGCTAAATGACTACAGAGATCCAAATAGTTAAACCTATATTTATCATTATGAATGTACGCGCATTTTATGAATCAGGGATTTACCCTATTAATAAAAACGGAACAGTATATTTACACTTTGAAACATTTGCTTTAAATTAATGTACACTGGACAAAAACATAACATAGCTAAATCAACTGCTAAAATGTGCAATGAATTAGAAATAAGGAAAAATCATTCGTTAATCAAGGCAATCGATAAGTTTGCTAATGATATTGTAAAAAATTGTTTTTAAAATGGAAATAGAAATTATAATAAACACACGCGATGCAGATCCAGTAACAGGGCTTACAATAAATGACGCATTCGGTAGAAGCGGGGATAAATATTTATATGACATAGAAGAGGTTTCGCCAGGTATTTATATTCCATTATTCAAAGATGACGTTATCAACGCTATAGAAAAGAGCGTAAACGACATTGTAAATAATATATTCTAATGGCTAATAAAGATAAAGCAGTAAATAATATTGAAACAAAAACATCATCCGGGAAGTGGATAAACACCAAGGATGTAAAAAAGAAGTTAGTAAAGTTATTTGATAAAATGATGCAAGAAATAGAAGATGGAGTTATAAACGAACGAATTGAACAAACTAATGGCAGCACCTAAAGGAAATAACTATTGGCAATTCCGAGATAAACACGGGAGAGATTATGAATATACTCCCGAAAAGCTTTGGGATGAATTTATAGCTTATGCTAAATGGATTGAAGAAAACCCGTTAAAAGAAGCTATAGTTATTCAAAGAGGCATTACAATAGAAAACAAGGATGGTACAAAAGAAACGTCTTACACAACTCCTGTAAGCAAAATGAGGGCAATGACAATAAAAAGCTTTTGTTTATTTGCTGATATAACAACAATGACATTCAATAAATATGAAAATAATAAAGATTTTATTTATATCACAACACGCATACACGATGCAATCTACAGCCAAAAGCTTGAAGGATCAGCAGCCGGGCTATTGCAACCAATGATTATAGCAAGGGAATTAGGATTAAAAGATCATCAGGAACATTCTGGTGTTATAGAAAAACGAATTACAAAGGTAAAAGTTCACCGGCCAAAAAAAGATGGATGAAGTAGTCTTAGACGTAGGGTCAAATTACGATTTTTTAGATAAAGAGTTCGATTGGAAAAAATCAGAGGCACAAGAAAAACAAATATTTTTACATGAAGGCGGCGGCGGTTCGGCTAAAACCTGGGATATATTACAATTCATCATAACATATTGCGACAATTTTTTTAACTGGAATAAAGATATACTTATCGGTCGAGACCAATATAGTGATGTTAAAAAAACTGTATTAAAAGATTTTATAAAAATATTAAAGCGTAATGGGATTTATGATATAAATAATCATACCAGGTCTGACCCGCAAAGCTATACTTTATATGGGAATAATATATTCTTTTCTGGGTTAAATGGGATAGGGTCACATGGAGAAAGGCATGATGTTGTTTATGTAAATGAAATATTAGAAACTGAATGGGATGATGTTAAACAACTAAATCAAAGGTGCAACGAACTTTTTATAGGTGATTACAACCCAACATTTACCGAACATTGGGTATTTGATAAGCTTGAAACCAGATCAGATTGTAAGTTTTTCCACTCTACTCAGTTAGACAACCCGTTTTTACCAAAAGGCCAAAGGGATGAAATATTAGCTTATGAGCCTACTCATCCAGAAGATAGGCATTTGCCTGAGAAAAAACGTAGACCACACCCAACAAATATAGAAAATGGTACAGCAGATGATTATATGTGGAAAGTGTATGGTCTAGGTTTGCGCTCTGCAATGGAAGGTAGAATATTTAAATATATAACTTATATTGATAGATTTCCTGATATTGCATTTGATTATGGAATGGATTTTGGTTTTACAGTTGATCCATTGGTTATTGTAAAATGTGCTGAAGATGAATATAATATATGGTTAGAACCTTTGTGTTATGAACCAATTGAGACCCCTGAAGCTATACACGAATATTCAAAAGTATCGGATATAAACATAAAACTAAGTACTACTGCTGATAGTTCAGATAAATATAGTAATGATAAAGGAACAGTTGAAATGGTGCGTGGGTTACAAAATTTAGGGTGGAATATTCATAAAGTAAGCAAAACACAAAACGTAATATTTTGGCTTTTATCTATGAAAAAGAAAAAGATTCATATCATTAAAAACGAATTCTATATTCAAGTAAAAAAAGAAGTTGAAAACTATAAATTAAGAACTATTAATGGCAAGCCAGTAAACCAACCAATTGATAAGTTTAATCATTTTTGGGACGCTTCAAGATACCGGCACATGGCATTTAATCAAGATTATTCATTTAACTACCAACAATGAAAAGAATAGACGAATTAGAAAAAAATGAATTGAAACAAATTAATGAAATGGTAAGCAAAGAATTAGGTGTAATGTTACGAAACATTGAGCAGAAAACAGGATATTATACAAGTGGTGAATTTTCTTTATTTGCTGATGAACCTAAAAAATGTATAGATATTGATTTAAAGTTATGTTTACTAGAATATCCTCACCTACCGGAAACGTTCAAAGTAAAATATTACAAAAAAGTAAACCCAGACAATGTAATAAACAAGCCTATATTTGCTCATAAGTATAATAGTTGGTATATGGTTTATGATGGTGTGCATAGAGTTGATGTGGCTAAACAATTAGGTAAAAAAACCATTAAGGCTGATATAATAGTACCTATTGATGACTAAAATATATTTATTGTAAATTGCAAGTAAACTAAATATTATGAAAAAGAATAAAATAATCAACAAACAAACGGCAAAGGCTATCGCTGCAGCTTTTGAAATGTTAGATAAGATCAAAGAAATCCATTTGATTAAAAAGCAAACTATTGAAGCTGAGAATGAAAGGTTTAAATTAGGTGGACAATTTCCTTCATTTGAAAAGTCAATCGAAAATACAGGAGCGATAATAATACACAATAAAATAAAGAAACGTAAATGCTTGCTATCTGGTTTAATAAAAACTGAAAGGCAATTTACAAAAGCTTGTAAAGATTTAAAAGATGCAATGAAGAAAAAATATATATATTGCTTAGTTGTTGTAGCACGTGATAATGTATTAGAATGTTTTGATACAAGAGAAAAAGCTGAAAAAGCAAAAGGGCGTTCTCATTGTGTCGAGATTAAAAAAATGGAATTATTATAAAGATATTAGCCAATATTGGATTCAATTCCTATAAAATAAGAACTATAATATTAGATATTAATAGATAATTAACTATCTTTACAATCCATTAAACTACATTTCTTACTAGAAGCCTGTTAAGTTCTCAGCTTACAGGCTTTTTTATGTTAAATAATTGAAAATTAACAAATTAACTCAGTTCTTATTTGTTTTCATTCTAAATAATGAGTATCTTTATGCATAAAAAAAGCTATGAAAAACTTATTATTTGTATTTCTTTTTGCAGCATTAAGCGTACAATCTCAAAAAGCCCTAAAGCAAAGTGAATATCAATACAGATATAAAGGGCAACCAGGCGACACGATATCCAATAATGATACATTATGGAATTATTCAATATATCCGAATAAGAGTTATTTCACATCTTGTAATATAAGGGTGGACATAGATAGTATTTCTGGTAGCCCTTCAATGAATGTAATCCTCCAGGCTAAAATCTATAAAAATAATTCATATGCTAATATAAGCTCTGTAACATGGTATGGTACTAGTTCTGACACTGTAATAGAATTTAATAGAACAGAATTTATAAATAAATACAGATATTTCAATGTGTTATTTGATGCAAATACAACAAACCAGTTATCTAGTGTAAACAATATATATTTCCTATTTCGGGATAGGGCAGAATCTTTTGATGTTTGGATACAAGATCAAACAACTAATGCGTTTAGATATGCGTTAATGCGTGAGGATAAAACAGATATCACTTTAACAGAATCCATTCAAGTAGATAGTTTCTTTTGTTTGGTTAGTTCAGGGCATGGATTTACAGGAACAGGGGAATATATTGTTATCCAACAAGGAGGATTTTTTACACAATTAGAAGTAAGATCAGCTTCTAATGATACTATTTATACTTATGCAGATTTTACAGCATCATTTTCAACCGCTGCTGTAGTTATACGTGGCTCAATAGATATGAATGTTGACGCAGATACTACAACTCAGAATTTTATTTTTAATCTTAGAAATGGCACGACTGCAATAGATATACAAAATGTATTAGTTATAATGGAGCATTCAACTGCTGGAGATAAATCTAAATTCGGTGATTTGGCAGCTCTTACAAATGGATTAAGGTTTAAAAAATTAAATACATCTCAATTTGGGCTAGGAAATTATAAAAGTACTTCTGACTTTGATCAATTCGGTGGTGATGTCACTTTTGACGATAAGGCAGGAGGCGGAAACCATTCAACAACTATAAAATATAATATAAAAGAAAAATATGGGATAGTATTTAGATTTGATCCGAGATTAAATGATACATTTAAAGCAACTGCAAGAGATGATTTAAGCGGGTTAGTATTATTCAGAATTATTTTATTTGGTCAATATACACTAGGAGAATAATCACATTTGCATATTAAATAAATATTTTTTAACTTTGTCTACTTGATGCGAAAGCAGTTTTACCCTTTTATCTGCAATTTGCTATGAATGTTAGAAAAGTATAAAAATGATTTTGTTGTGGTTGCCCGGGAGGTTGATAGGGTGCTTTATGAAATATCCAGAAGAAGCGAAAGCCTCGAAACTACATCTTTAGAAGAAGTTGAAACAAAAGAACAAAAAGAATTAAAGAAAAAACTATCCTATAACTCTACCTATTCAATTTTTGACCTTGTAAAAGGGCATCTTACTAAATTCCAATCAAATAAAGTACTTAGGGAATTTGATATAAAAAGCGAAGAAGAAAAAAAAGCTTTTATACAACATTTAATCGATATTGATTATTTACAGTCAGTAGATATAATCATTGATAAGGCTTTCAATGCGCCCAATGATTTTATATTAATCGAAAAAGATACCGAAAACGAAGGGAAGCCGATTATTATATTTATACCGATTAATTCAGTTTTCTATTATGATGACATTACACTGATTTACGAATTAGATATATCAACAGATGAGGAAAAAGTTTTTAGATTAATCCAATGGGTAGACTATCAAGGCAAAACAGGATGGTGGGATTTTGTTATAAGAAAAAAACCAGAAGAAAAAGCTAAAATTTCACAAAAGGCAGGAGAAAAACCACAAATATACGGTTTTAATGAAGAGGTAATTTTACAGAAAAAGCCATTTAGGCAAGTAGGCGGCTTAGTTTTTAAAGACCAAGTAAAAGATTCATTGCTTTTTACTACTATTGAAAAGTTCAAAATATATAAAAGGGATTCAGATATATTTGAAGAAAGCAAAGTATTACATGCTTTCCCGGAAAAGATTACCTTAGCCTTTAAATGTTTAAAGTGTAGCGGTACTGGAATAATAGACGATGGTGCTAATGGCAGTTATAAATGTGATGCTTGTAACGGCACTGGGGAATATTGGGTAAAGAACACAGCCGAAGTATTGAAAGTGCCACAAACTATCCCTAATGACATGAAGCCTTACATGCCTGAGATTGTCAAGTATGTTGAAAAAGATATTAAGACATTAGAATTCCAAAGAGAAAACTTAAAACAACTTGAACAGGAAATAGAATTCCATGCAACCGGATTAAAAAATATAGCCGTAAATTCCTTAAAAACAGCAACAGAAGTACAAGAAAATCAGATCCCTTTAAATACTAGGATAAACAAGATAATAAACTACATAGAAAGTGTAGAAGTTTGGGCTTTAACCGTTTTAGGGAAATTATTTACAAATAAATTTGGTAGCGTTATAGTTAAATACCAAAGGTTTTATACCGGCAGAACTGAAGAAGATATATTAACAGAAATCAAAAGAGGGAAAGAGATTGGATTAAATATGAGCTTTTTACGGTCATTATATTTAGATTGGATACGTGCATACTACCGAAACGAACCTCAAAAATTAGAAGAACAATTAAAGTTGGCTGACGTTGAGCCGTATCCTTTTTTTACCCTCAAAGAACTTAAAGAGCACGAAGTATTATTAAATCCTAGTCAATTAAAAATAAAACTAGAATTACAGAATTTTGTTAACCGGCTAGATTTAACAAAAGAACCAAAAGAAATAAAAGCAGAATTATTAACTAAAATAAAAGAAAATGAAAGTACTGATTGAAAGGAAGGAAAAAACTTCTTTTGTGAATAAAGAAGGGCAAACAAAGGAAAAACTTGAAACTGTAAGGAAAATAATCTCAGAAGAGCAGTTGAAAGGCGTAAAAGCTTTGGACATAAGCGTAAAGCCTGAGTTTAAATGGAAGGTTGTTCATGAATTTAAAGAAGGTGAAAAGTTGACAAAAGAACCAAAAAAAACAGAACCAAAAAAAGCAGATAGCCCGGAATTAATACAAGCTCGAAAAGATTATGAAGAAAAATTTAACAAAAAGCCTAATCATTTAATGAAGCTTGAGACATTAATTGAAAAAGTAAAAAAATACGATACTGATTTACAAGTCGCAAGAGAACTATATCTAAAAACATTCGGCAGTGAGCCCGGTTCATTATTGAAAACAGAAAACATACTTAAGGAAATTAAAGAAAAAAAAGATAAATAAAACTGAAGTTTAAAAAACTGTAAAAATGGAAGAAAAACACATTGATTTATTAGTTTCTATAACCGGATTAGAAAAAGAGTTTATTACTAATTCTATTAAAACAGATGGTGGGACAACTATTATTCTAAACCAATTTAGAGAGAAAAATAAAGTATTTAAAAAAGAAGATTTTGAATTACGTGAGAATAATTTAAAAGAAGATCATAATTCAACTTATCTAACAGAATTGATTGAGATGGCTAAAAATCAAAAGTTGCCATCTTTGTTGTACAATGCTGCTGCAAATAATATCATTTCGGCTCAGAATAAGAAATTAGCGGCTGAATTTGGTATTGAAATGGATGACTACTCAAACACCGAAAATGTTTACAAGTCAGTAAAAGAGGAACTTTCAACTGTTGATAATGAACAATTACAAAAAGATTTTGATGCACAAGCTTTAACGATTAAAGGGTTTACATCAAAGTTTGAAGGTCAGGAAACAGATCATTTAAAAGCAATTAAAGAAAACAACATAAAGATTGCTTATACGAAAGAATTAAATGATTTCCCTATTGATTTTGAAACTGATGAAGAACTGAAAAGCCGTAGAACCGTTGCTGATAGTGTCTTTAATAATATGTTTGTTATTGATATACAGAATGAAAAAACTGTCATACTGGATAAGGAAGGTAATATTTTGAAAAATAACGATACAAAAGAGCCATTAACAATTCAGGCTGTTTTTGATACTGAAATTTCAAAATATGTACCTATGAAAAAAGAAAGGTCACCCACGAACAGAAAACCGGGTGATCCAAAACCAGATGACAATACAAAAGTAACACGCGAATCAATTGATAAACAAATTGAAACGGGTGAGTTGGAAGGGCATTCAACAGAACATATCGCTTTAGAGAAAAAATTGAAAGATCAAGATTGATCTGTTAAAAAATAATACATTTTAATACAATAAAAAATGGCTTATACAGATAGTATATTTACCGCAGCACAAGTGCGTATGTCTGAATTATTCAGTGAACCTGAATTAAGGGCAGCACTTAGGCCGGTAAATACAATACTTTTAAAAAATGCTCCTGCACTATTTATTAATTTGCAGGACATAGTTGATAGTGAAGGCGTACAAACGGATGCCTTTTACTTCAAAAGAACAACCGCGGCCGTGACTAATGCGAGGACATCGGATCACACGGGAGGGTTTGGGACTTCGGCTCATGATACAATTTCTTTTACTCCTTATGTAAGGAGTTTTGGTCATAGCACGAAAGATTCAATGCATAATGTTTTAGGTGCTGATTTTTTGGCAAATGAAATATACAATGCATTTCAGGATATAATGATTGATATTGAAACTGATTCATTGGCATTTCTGGAAACTAACAAGTCCGGGGTAAATGATTATGGTGGTCAGTTTGGGACATTTGATGAAGCTGATGATATACTTGATATCCCTTATGTTTATAAAGATAAATTTTTCAACATTACAAAACAAGTAATGAGGTCTAATGATTATCGTAAACCATTGGATATTATTTATTCAACTGATGGAAGCATAATTTTTCAGGAACAAGCTGCTCAAGGCCCTGGTAATGAAAAAAACCTTGTTTATCAAATGGCTGGGATTAATTTCGATGGAGTTTCTGATTTATTTTCCATTGATAACGATGAATGGCTTCAAATGTATGCCTGGGAACGCGGGGCTGCCGCAATGGTTAGCAGGATTCCTAAGGTAAATGCAATGGGTAAAGATACACCTGTAGCTGATTATTTCAGTTTACCTAATTTATTAGGGTCAGGAATGACATTTGCCGTTCATGCATATTGGGCAAAAGCTGACGGTGGTAATTTCACTCAGGATGTTGTTAGATACTATCAGCTTTCTGTTGATATTGCGAGAAGCGTAGCTCCACTTTCTAATAGTGGCGAAAAAGTTATTCAGAAGTTTTCATTATTAACTGATAATATTTAAGATATGAAAAAGCTAATCGTTTTATTGATTGTTGCTTTTCTAGGATTTGCAACATTCGCACAGGATTTAACATATGATTTAAATAATAGCAGGGCGTGGAATTTAGATACTAGAGGCGTTAAGTTAACTTGGACTGGGATGGCCTCAGACACATTAACTGACAATCAGGATAGTATAGCATTTACCCTTCAGGTAGGTAGTAAGAATAGGAATAATCGTCCTTTGCACTTTAAAGTGACCATTAATTCAAAAGGTGTAACAGGAACAGATACTACATTTAATGTAAATTCAGATTATAAAATATCTGTATTAGATACTTATGCTGAATTAGTACCTGATGTTTTAAGTTCTGTTAATCCAGTAGCAGGATTAATAACGAGTGTCATTAGTTACGGTGTAATTGCAGATTATACGACTACCGAAACAACTGCACAATATAATAGTGTCATTGCCGCTCATGATATTACTGTTCTGGTGGATACCTTAACAAGTGATTCAACGGCAACGCACGCTATATTCATTTCCTTAGGAAAGGATATGACAGTGGCAGAACAGACTATTGTAAATGCAGCACAGACTATTACTACTTCAAGCGTACAAAATCCTCAATTGCATTATAGGTATATGAAATTCCTGTTAGTTTATACAGGTGATGATAGTGTTGGCGAAGGAATTGAGCTTGATACATTTGAAATAATTTTTGATTTATAACAAAAGGGGGCTTATGCTCCCTTTAATTTTCCTTATATGAGCTTAACGCAAAAATCAGATTTTAAAGGCGATATAAATATTACTCAGCTTTCAAGTCAAAATGCAGATTTTGCAGATTTGACGGCACAAGTTGAAAAAAAATATTTAAGGCTTTTGCTTGGCGATGATCTGTATTTATTATTAATAGATGATTTAGATTCATCAACTCCACAATCACCTGAGAATTCACCTTATATTGAATTGGTAGACGGCGAAGATTGGATTAATGGTTCTTTGACATTCGTGTATGAAGGGCTTTTAAAGATGTTGCGTTATTTCATTTATGCAGAATGGAAAATTATAAGGCTTTCTGAAGATACGGAAATCGGAACGGTTAGGCAGAAAAAAGACAAATCTTGCCAATTGGCCAGATATGAAGTTGAAAAGATTAGTAATGAGGCATTTAATAAAGGAGTTGACCTATATTATGAAGCTTGCACTTATATATCGTTTCATAATGAAGATTTTCCCACCTGGTTTTTTACCAGGATTCAAAAACGTAGCCATTTTGGTGTAAATTCAGTATCATGATAGGTAATATAATTTCAGGAATAGTATCACAATTGATTTATGATCCTACAGTTATAGATCCTCCTTACACAGGAGAAAATACAACGCCAACCTTTTATCAAGGTGCAAAAGATGAATTAAACGTAGCAATAAATGAAGAAAATGATGCTTTTGTATTTTTAGTAAGGCCGGTAAAATGGGATTCTGAAATTAAAAACAGTAAAAATGTTAATACAAAGTACAATATTTCAATAGGATTTTTTAAAGATACTAGCTTTGCAGAAAATAGAATAACTGATATTGATGCTGTATTAGATTTATTAACTGCTCTTTATCAGGATTTTTTAAAAGAAGTATATAATCAAAGTTATGATATTGAGGGTTTAACAGCAGAAGAAGTTTATAACGATGCATCTTTTGATAATAATGTAAGCGGGGTCTTAACGACATTAATTTTTGTAGTTGAAAATGAATATAACGTATGCAATTAAAACACGACAATAAAAAATACACTATTCCAACTAAGGCAGGGGAGTTATCTTACAAAGACTTTCTAAGGGTAAAGGATTGGGACGGGATTCATGAAGCTGAATTCATTGAAAAGCTTCTTAATGTTGATTATTCAGCAGCTTTAGAGATTACAGATGGTTATTTAAAAGAAAATTGTTTTGAATATTTCAGGAACGTTGATTATTCTAAACCCGATAAGATTGAAATACTTGGTAAGAAATACAGGGTTAAAGAAGATTTATTTACAGAAAGCACGACCGGGCAAATAGCTATATTTAAAATGTTATTAGCCAGGATGGATAAAGACACGTTTAATACTGTTATTTATAAATTATTACCAGAGATATTGGCTATATATTTTTATCCAATGGTTAGAAATACGGTGTTTAATTCAAAACAGTATAAACAAATAATCTATTTAATTGAAGATTGTAGTTATAAGGATGTGTTGGGTGTAGGTTTTTTTTTGTTAAAGAACTTAACAGAATATCAAAGATTGAAAAACAAAGATTTGGCAGCACAAATGCAAAACAAGTTAGAGCAGGAATCAACCGTTTAAGTAAATTTGGTATGTTAAATACAATAACTGACTTAGCAGAACAATATACATACAAATTTGATGATATTTTTGAAATGGAATATAGTTTATATTTCATGTTAGTTGAGAAAAACGCAATATTAAACGATGTAAGAAAATCATTAAGTGAATCTAATTGATAATGAAATATTAAAATTCTTAGGTGAAGTAGAGGACGGCATATCAAGTAAGGTAAGCCCCAAAGTTTCTGATAGTTTAGAAATTGTAAGTGAACCTGGGGTTCACAAGTTACTTGGCTGGGAATGGATTTTTGAAGCGTATGAAACTGGAAGGGGCGCAACTGTAAATACAACGGCAGGAAGCCCGACGCTTCAGGAAAGTTTGGCTAAATGGTTTAAGGGCAAAGGATTGGCAGAAAAAGAAGCAATTGGGAAAAGTTGGAATTTATCAAAAAGGATTCATAAAGAGGGGACTTTACTTTTTAAGAACCCTAAAACCGGTTTTTTAACTGATTTTTTCAATGAAAGTAAACTAAATAATCTATCGAATAGGATAGGAATAAGCTGGAAAGCTGAAATATTAAACGAATTGAAAACTATATAAATGGCAATAACAGTAAATACAACTCCAGACGATTGGGCAAGCGTTTTCAATGAGATTCTGGTAGAATTTCAAAGAAAAGATTTTGTTGTCGAATCTATTGATACCCTTGATTTGGTTTTATCTGGAGCAGGATCATCAACTTTAGACGTAGGTGATTATATTTACTTGTTTGGCGATGATGGTGGTGGTAACACTGACAGTGGATTTTTCACCATTGCGGAAAGGACTGACAATACGCTATTTGTCTTAAACAGTGCGTTTAGTTTGGTTGCGACATCCGGGTATATGAATTCTGATGATGTACGTACTAATTATTACCTGGCTTTAATAGCAGAAGATGAGGTTTATCTAAAAATAGTACCGGATGCAACCGGGTTGCTCTCAGCTGATATTAGTGAAAATTTAGTTTACTTATTATCAAAAGAAAATATTTCAGATTATGATACTAAATATATACAAGATACCAATTTAGGAACATCTTACGAATTAGAATATGTAGAGGTGTGGGGTGAAACATCGCAAACGGCTGTAAGCGTGGGAACGTTTAATGTGGTTTTTGCAGCATTAGATTACACTGACATGACACCCTACATAATAGAGCCAGCCGGGACACCAAACGAGTTTTTTGCTAAATGGTTAACAGAGTTTGAAGAGTTAGCATACTGGGAAGGCCAAGATTTTGATGTTGCGATAATAAACGCTTTTGGTAGTGCAACGCTTTTTGTAAAAGAAGAAAAACACTTTACAGATGGCACTACCTCAACAGATTCCTACGCATTAAGTAATTGGTCTGATGTAATGTTAAGAATTCAACTAAACGGCGGTTATGCTTCTAATATTGATTATGTAAACCTTTATCTTTTCGATACTACCAGAGACAGATTAACTGAAAAAATAAGAATTAATATACATCAGGCTTGTGATGATTCTATATCAGTTGCATGGATAAATACTTTGGGCGGTCTGGATTACTGGAATTTCACATTAAGACAGGATTATTCATTACCAGTTAACACAAAGAAAACAATATTTTTAAAAGATAGCGAATTTGATTTATCTAAAAATGCAAATGAAACAATAAAATTATTTGCTGATGATATTAATGTAGTACATCAAACAGGCTTAGAAGGTTTATTCTATTGTTTGCAAGCATTTTTACAGGAAACAAATATGTATATAAACGTAAGGATAGATGACGGCGAATCGTTTTTATACCGCACTGATTCAAGTAAATTTAAGACTGAAGTTAAAGCATTAAAAAAACAATTAAATTTAGGGCATTTATAATGACTGAATTATTTATAAATAATAGTTGGATTGAAGTTGAGGGCGTTAAATTAAAGCGTCAAATTTCTAGTTTTGGCGAACTTGAATCTAAAACTAATATTACTAATAAATTCAAAATTAACTGGACTAAAGAAAATGCCAGGATATTTCAATGGTTTTTAACTATTCAAAGCAATTCGTTATTACCATATATTGACACGAATGTTAGGTTAAGAAGAAATAAAAACATTCTTATTGAAAATGGCAAGGCTGTTGTAGGGCAATCTGATTCTGATAGTTTTGATTTAATTGTAAGGGATGGTAATATTGATTTTTTCACAGAGATAAAAGGTAAAAGTTTAACTGATCTGGATTTATCTGATTTGGATTTTACATGGGATTTAGATTATGCAAATGATAACCGGGCGGCAACCGATAAACCAGTATTTTTACTTTTTTCTTTTGGGTTAGGCAAATTAGATATTGCACATATGTTGCCATTTATACCCTTGAACCTTTTAGTAACAAAAATATTAACAGAAGCAGGGTTTACAGGATCGGGGGATCTGCTTTCTTTAACTGATTATACTGATATATGGATTTCTTTAGCAGATAGCATACCTACAGATGCGCAATTGGGTATTTTAGCTACAGCACAGGTAGCAATTGAAGAAACAACTTCTGGAATAGTATCTCATGGGATTAGGTTTTCTTCATTTTCCAGTGATATATATTTAAGTACAGGTTCTTCAGTTGAATTAGGGACTAATACTGATCCTACAATTTACACAGTACTATACGATGGGGATTACACTTTTGAAGTAAATATAGTTTATGAAACCGACGTATTAAATACTGGATTCCCCACTTTGCAGGTTAGGTATGGTGCAAAAAACCCAGGTACCCCTACTTTGGTAAGTATCCCATTGGTAGAGGGTAATAATTCTATAAATCAGACGTTTACTGATATACCTCTTCTTGCTGGGGATGTTATTTATTTAGCAATTTTTTCAGTAGCTGAAGATCCGATTACTATATTACAAGCCCCTGCAAATGTAAGTTATTTAAAAATATTAGAAGCTCCTACACCGGATACAGGAGTTTACGGTACTCCTTTTACAGTTGCTAATAATTTACTTATTATATCACAAAGTAAGTTGATTGAAGATGTTTTAAAACTATTCAATGCCAGATTAATCGTAACCGGGACTAATGTTAAGTTTATTACTTATGCTGAATTAGAAACAAAAATAAAACAAGGTAATTTTACTGATTGGTCAGATAAGCACTTTACTAATGTAAAACCAAAATATAAATCAGATTATGCACAAAAAAATTATATAAAATACAATAATTCAGATATCCAGCAGGGATTTTTCCCAATAAGCGATATTCAATTAAAAAAAGAAAAAACAGTACTAAGCTTACCATTTGAATTTGCAGAAAACCTTGATATGTTTAAATCTACTGAAGATGATGAAAGTAATATAAGTTATGAATTTACTCATACCGGTAAAACTACCATGAAGAAAAGATCATTAGGTTCTGGTAGTGAGACAATTTTTGCAGCCGGGAGCGAAGATACACCAATTGAAATTACAACAAACATACCCAATACAGAAGATATTAATTTGCAGGAATACGTAAATACATATTACGGATTCATGGAAAAAACTTTAAATATGTACCGTGAAATAAAAGCGGATGTGTATTTGAATATTAATGATTTTAATAAGATAGATTTTGAGAAACCTATCTGGATAAAATATTGGGGCTGGTTTTTATTAGAACCTTTAATTTATCGTGAAGGATTAACAACAGTTACGTTAATTCATATTAACAAATCAAGCTTTGTGCCTGATATTGCGGGCGAAGGTGATTATAATAGCTTAGATTATAACTTAAATAATGATTATTTCTAATGGCAGACAAAACCATCATATTAGAAATTAAGACCAATCAAAAAAAGATTGATGATACTAAATTATCTGTTCTTAATCTAAAGAAAGGGGTATCTGATTTTAAGACAGAATCTAAAAAACAAGGTACTGCAACTGATGAAGTAAATAAAAAATTAGTAGGTTATCAAAATGAATTAAAAAAAACAAATGAAAATTTAAAAGAAATAACCAAAATACAGAAGTTAAACAATACTATTGTAAAATCTGCTAAAGGTAGTTATGACCAATTAAATGCACAATTAACAAAATCCAAGTTACAATGGAAAGCCCTTAGTAAATCGCAAAGGGAAAATGGAAAGGAAGGAAAGCGATTAACCGCACAACAAGCAAATTTAACAAAGCAATTAACATCTTTAGATGCAAAAACAGGAGTTCATAATAGGAACGTCGGTAATTATAGCGGTGGGATAAAAGATGCTTTTAAGCAAACTGGATTATTTAGTAGAGAATTGGCGTTGCTTGGAAATGCTCAAAAAATAGTAACAGCCGGGACTAACACAGGAACTAAAGCAATGAAAATATTTAAAATTGCTTTAGCTTCTACTGGAATAGGATTGTTAATAGTTGCAATAGGGTCGTTAGTTGCCTTTTTTAAAAGCTCTGAAGAAGGAGCATTTAAACTTCAAAAAATATTAGTCCCTTTTAAGATACTTTTTGGTAACCTAAAGGATTTATTTATTTCTGTTGGTGAAACATTAGTAAATGTATTTTCCAATCCAAGAGAAAGCTTGGAAAAGTTACTCGAAGCTATAAAGACTAATTTTATAAATAGGTTTAAGGCAATTGGGGTTATCGCTTCAGGTATTGCTAAAATATTCAAAGGTGAATTTAAAGAAGGTGCTAAAGTTGTATCTGATGGGTTAATCCAAATGGGTACTGGAGTTGCTGATTTTTCGGGTAAATTAGAAAAAGGGAGGGGAGCAATAAGAAAGTTTGCAGATGAAACGAGGCGTGAAACTGCAAGAGCTATGGAAATTGAAGAATTAAAATTTAGTTTGCTAAAAAGGACTAGGAATATTAATCTTGAAAATGCACGAATTGAACAGGAAATAGCAAGACTGAGGGTAATAGTAAACAATAAGGAACAATTTTCAGCAGAAGAAAGGGAAAAAGCTGTTATTGCGTGGGACAAAGCGATACAGGAAAGAGCAAAAACTAAAATTGAATTAGCTGAAAAAGAACTCGAAATAATTAAAACCCAAAATAGTTTTGCAACTTCAGGAAGTGAAGATTTACAAGCACAAAGCGAGGCAGAAATTAAATTAGTACAAGCAACAACTGAAGCATTCCAAGCGCAAATGAGGATGGTTACCCAACTAACTACTGTAAAAAGAGAGCTTGCAAAAAAGGCTAAAGATTTAAATTTAGAAATAATAGAAGAAGAAGATGACTTTAAAGATGAACAATTTGACAGGGATATTGAAAGGGCAAACGAATTATCTAGTGAATTAATCGAAATAGCAAAAGAAGAAGCCGAAGCGAAATTACAATTTGAAGAAGATACACAAAACGCAATTGTAGAATTAAGGAAAAGAACAGTAAATGAAGCTATTAATTTAGGCAATACTTTATTTAATTTTTCTTCTGCATTATCTGGCCGCCAGTCGATTCTTTTAGATAGACAGCTTAAAAAAGATTTAAAAGCAGCCGGGGACGATGAAAAGAAGCGCGAAGATATAGAACGTAAGTTTGCACTTGAAAAGGCTAAGATAACACGAAAACAGGCTATTTTAGACAAAGCACAGGCATTATTAAATATCGGGATAAATACGGCTATGGCTGTTACGGCTGTATTATCAACAGGGGGAGGTACAAGATTTGCAGACTTCGGGGTGAGTGCGGGAATATTATCCGCTTTGGTTGTAGCAGCGGGTGCAGTTCAGGCTGGGATAGTTTTGGCTAAACCATTACCGGAAATACCTACATTTTCAAAAGGGACGGTAATAAGCAAGAAAGGTCAAATGTTACAAGGTGCTTCACATGCTGAAGGTGGTATAAAACTATATGGCGAAGGCGAAGGTGGCGAACCTGTCTTGACAAAATCAGTCATGTCAAGCCCGGTTGATGCCTCAATAATTTCAGCAATAAACGTAAAACATGGAGGCATACCCTTATATTCAGGTCATTCTAATTATTATCAGGATGGCGGTGTTACCACACAAATTGACACGCCTAAGATTGAAGTAATTAGAGTCCCTGTTTTAGTAGTTGAGGACGTACACGATATTGAAGATACACAGCAGCAAATAAAAGTATTAGAAACATTATAAAAGAAAGGATAAACTATGGCATTAGTAAACAACGGGGTGAAGGTAAGCATTTCTGATAATCAAGTACCATCAGGATATACTTTACCAACTCCAACAGAATTTACAGATCAGGAGTATGAAAGCGTGAAAGTATTGACGGTTGCAAAAGCTGATATTGATGAATCGAATGAAGTAACATCATTTACAGCTTTGGTGGCAGCTATTAATACACAAGTAGCAGCATTAGTAACCGCTGATTATGATACAGCAGGATTAACGGTAACTATATGGACAGATTGGACGTTATTGTCCCATGATTTTACCGTTGGGGCAGGATATTACACAACCGATGCGATTAATTATACCGTAACTGTATTGATTTACGTAAAAACAGCATAAAAATAAACAGCAGCAGTAATATTTATAAACTTAAAAAATTAAAATTATGGATCCAAATTGTGGAGCATTAGCGGTAGGGATAGCGGTTGATTGTGATTATTTACCAATCGGCGGTACTGAGCCTAATATTCTCCTAATTACAAAAACAGAATGGGATTTAGCGGTTACAAACGCGACGATTACGTTTGATGGGACATCACCAAATCTCATAGATGCATTGGTTTTGACACAAGGCGATAAAGGATACCTTATCGAAGGATACGAAAACCAGACAAAACCAATCGTAACAGGAATAAAAAGAGCCTCTGGATACCGATACAAACAAACAATTGATTTTCTTGCAATAGGAGGGAAAGCAGCTATTGAAAAGATAGTAAAAGATATGGGCAACCAGAGATTTGTTGTTATTTACAAAAACCTATTCAGAGATGAAGGCGGCGAAGGTAAATATAAAGTATTTGGCGTTGAGGCAGGGCTTAAAAGACCTGAAGGCGGGGCTGAATTAGATAAATATAATGATGTTGACGGTGTGTGGATGCTGAAACTTGAAAGTGAAGAGTTTGCATTGGAAAGTACGCCTGAATATTCATTTTATGATACTGATGAAGCAACCAGTGATGCTGTATTTGTAACATTACAAAGCGCAGCAGCTTAATATAAGAGGGTTAACAGCCCTCTTTTAAAACTTAAAAAAATGAAAAAAAATATATTTTTAAAAGAAATAGAGGAGTTTTTTAAAAAAAACATCCTTGATATTGAAAATTCAAACCAGTTTTTATCCAGGAAAAAGAAACAAGAAATTATTAATTTGAAAAAGCTAGGCATTATATATGCAACATTTCATCCTGAGCACGGGAATCATTCATGCAGTTGCCAAAACAGGATAAATGATTTATTAGTTTTGCTTCAGTTATTTGTAAAAAATGATAAAAAAGAAAAAGACTTAAAGAAGTTTCTAAAAATGAATCCTGAAGAGTTAAGAAAAATTGCAAAAGACAGAGGTATAAAAACGGATGAAACTTTTACTAAAAAAGAAATTATTGACGAACTGCAAAAATAGGAGGTTATCATGAGCTTAACTTATGCTGCAATTAAAGCTGCAATGGATGCAGTGATTAAGAATTCACCTGGAGTAAAAATACGGGGAGATGAACATAATGATCAATTAACATCGACATTACAGCATTCCAGAGATAGAATGGCAGATATAACCATCAATACAGCTGGATTGGCTAATGAGTATATGATGTATTATAATTCTGGTACAACTACCTGGAAGTTCCGTAAAGTAAGGCATGCTAATTCATTTGATAATGGAGACTTAAATGCAGGTGTATTAGAATTAACCCATGGTTTGGGTACACAAACCCCTAAAGTTACTATTTATGACGATGCAGGTGATTTAGTCAATCCTTTTGGGATAGTTAATAAACCAGATGCGAATAATGTAAATATAACACTCGGGTCAATTTCGGGTACATGGTATTATGATATAACATTTTAAGATATGAAAAAATTATTTAGTTTAATATTGATTTTAATTTCCTTGGCAGGGATTTCTCAAAACAAAGTACGTTCTGATATGTGGTGGTTTCATGACGGCGATACTTTGAAATTTATATTAGCAGAAAAAACAGATACAAATGTAATTTATAGCAATGAAATATTAATGTTTGATGTTGACAGGGCTGTTTTTGACACCTTACAAGCTGATGTTTATATTGACGTTGCTACTGTTACAGGAAATAATACCGAAGTAGGCGTTATTGATGGTTCTGGTAACATTGCAGGCGACGACGACCTGACCTTTGACGGCGACGACTTAACTTTAGGCGGCGATTTATTATTTCAAAATGATGTTCAGCATAATGTAGGTTCAAACACAACGGCGGCGGATAGTGGGTTTTTTAAAAAAATAATTATAGATCAAAACGAGACAGGAGGATCAGGAACAGGAATAACTTTTAACAATGGAAATACAAAAATATTTGCAAATTCAGCAAATGATTTTAGAATAGAAGTGAATTCTGGATTAATTATATTTGCAGATAATACAGGATTTCAATCAAGGAATATATATGGACAAGCTGATAATTCTTATGATTTAGGAATAACAACAAGAGGATGGAGAAATTTCTATTTCCCAGCAGCTAATCAAGGTTCTATTTATTCAGGAACTCAACAAATGTTATCATTTGATAATGCAAGCCCTGATTCAATTGGTTTTTATGCTGATATAATACCAAGTGGTTCTTTTGACATAGGTAGCTTAACAAATCCAGTTGATTCAGTTTATGCGAATACCGGAATTTTCAATACTGATGTAGGGATAGGGACTGATAATCCTACAGAAGAACTAGACATTGATGGGACTGATTATCCTACATTACTTATTAATTCAGATAACGCAGATGGTGGACAAATACTTTTATCTTCGAGTACTGATATCTGGTCAATATATATTCAAGAAAACGACCTTACATTTTGGAACACCTCGGAACAAATGATAATATTACAAAATGGTAATGTTGGTATGGGTACAATTACCCCAGATTTCAAATTACAAGTTGATGGCGACGTAGTTTCAGAGACAGATGGTACTGATAGCATAGGTAGCGTTAACCTTAAATGGGCTGCTGTATATGCTGATACTTTATACGGTGTAGCATTTTCAGGCACAACACCTTCGGGAAATCTATTTAAAAATGAAACTTCCCAAAGCATTTGGAGTAATACTACTAATACAGCAGCGGTTTTAGAAGTTGGTGGCATAGATAATATTCTTTTAGGTCAAACAACTGGTTTTAGTTTAACGACTGGCGATGATAATACATTTATAGGTAAAATATCAGGGTCATTAGCAACGATAGGAATCAGAAATACATTTATAGGAGCTAATTCAGGATCACAAATGGTTACTGGTAGTTATAATGTAATGATAGGATATGATGCAGGAGCAAGTTATACTGGAACAGGGAGTGTATTTATAGGGGCTAGTTCAAGTATTGGAGGTGCGGCAGGCGATAGTGTTTTGTCTATAGGAATAGCATCTGACGCAACCCCTCTATTAGAAGGGTACTTTATAGATGATTCATTAGTAGTTAATGAAAATTTAACAGTTACCGGGGACTTAACAGTTTTAGGTGAAACATCTCATTCAGGTGCATTAGCCTATGTATCAACCCCCGGCACTCAAACAATAGGAACAGGTGGTACTTATGAGAGGCTTAACGAAGGTGCAATTGCTTATACATCCGCTCATTTAGAAGACTTTACACATAGCGATGGGAGGTTAACATACACAGGGACTCCTGATAAGCATTTTCTTATTAGCGTTGCAATGTCTATTGAGTCCGGCGAGATTGCGCAAGAATGTAATTTTAGAATTGCAAAAGGCGGCACTTCAATAGTAGGGTCTAATATGGGACTTGAATTTTCTGCAGCAAATAATACCGATGCAACACCTTTATTATGGATCGATGAATTAAGTACAAACGATTACATTGAAATATTTGGGACATCAGATACAAATGCCGATGAATTTGACGTTCTTAGTTTGGTTTTTACAATTACAGAACTTTAAACAATTAAACGAACAAATTAAAGCTATGAGCAAAAGAAAATTTTACTAGATTATGTGGAAAGGATATTAAATGATGAATTTCCAATGGACATGAAAGAAGTAAAAGAGGTTGATTATGACAGGGATAATAAAGTAATCAATGTCAAAGTAAAAATGGGTGTTTTTGACACTGAAAAATATGAAGTTAAATTGTTAGTAACTAGGAAAAAATGAAAAACCATTTAATAAAGTTTTTAAGGGCTATCAAAAAAGATCAACTATTAGGCTTAGTGAGAGAAATAATTGATGAAAATATCCCTATCGGGTATGAAGATATTAAAACTGGCAAACGCATTAAAAATAATATAAAGCTGAAATACAAAACTGGTAAAGAATATTTAATGGAAATTAAAATAACCGAAGCATGAAAAAACTAATAACATTGATGCTAATATTTTGCATATATGTAAGTGTTAGTGCGCAAGATGAAATAAAGAAGACTATTATTTCACCAGAAATAGAACCAATATTCACTCCTAAAAGTTCTGAAAATAAAGCAAGGATCGAAGTAGATTTTAATAATGATACGGTATGGGTTTTCTCTTATTCATATCAAATCATAAATAATGATACAACCGGGAAAACAAGGCATTTAGATTGTAAATTCCCTTATGATCCTAAAGACTTTGAAGCTATTTTTATAAAATATGATGCGTGGATAAAAACAAATAAGTTATGAAATATCTATTTATCATATTATTTTTAGCGAGTTGCACAACTTTAAGCGAGATACCATACCATGAAAGCCCTTTCGAGTTCCCTTGCTTGGTTTACGAAGATTCAGATGTACTAAAAGCTAATCGGAGCTTCGATAAGTTGCAAAAATTGCATTATGCGGAATTTCGATTCTTGTTGCGGACTGATGGTTATTTTGTAATACTTTTGGTAAACGGGGACATTATAACCGACAATCAAAAGAAGTATTTTTCTGTATATGAAAATCTTGATTATCAAAATTTTAAAAAGTTATGAAAGCTGTAAACTTTTTTAAGACAAATATAAACGCTACCTTGCTAATTATTATAATAGGCTTGTTAAGTTTTATTTACAGGCAAAATAGCAAAGCAATGGACACCTTGATTATTAATACACAAAAATTAAAAGAATCCGATATTAAACAGGATATTATGATTGTGCTAAATAAAGAGGATATTAAGGAAGTCAAAATTGACGTAACCGAATTACAGGGGAAACATTTTAATTACCAAAATCAATATATAACCGGTAAAAAATAAACTAATATCATGAACGAATTAAAGGACACTATTTTAGGTTAAATTAAAAATTAAATTATGGAATGGTTAAAAGGAATTGGAGTTGCTATAATTGCTATTATAGGAGCTTTGCCGCTAT